>Ga0247833_1000756_pt1 | contig 56821 bp, 58 predicted proteins | sample LaCruzMarch2015__7_FD_187117 | JGI IMG/M metagenome (GOLD analysis project Ga0247833, IMG submission 187117) | Freshwater microbial communities from meromictic Lake La Cruz, Castile-La Mancha, Spain - LaCruzMarch2015_8m | ecosystem: Environmental > Aquatic > Freshwater > Lake | place: Spain...
GAAATCACGAAGAAGATGTCCACGCCCGTGAACCCACCAGGCAGCCAACCCTTGTTCAGGTGGAACACCAGCACCGCCAGCATCGCCGCACCACGCAGCGCATCGATATCCGGCCGGTAGGCAAAGCCGCCCACCTTGCCACCAACCCCGGCCGCCTTGCCGCTCGCCGCCAGGGCGGCTCCGGTGCTCGTGACGGCGGCGACCAATCCTGCCCCCCTGTGTGGAGGGAAATGTACAGACCAGCCGCCGCCGCCGGGTTCAGCTGGCGGTCAGCGCGGCAACCGGGCTTTCCACCAGACCCGCCAGCCACTCCAGCAGGGCCCTGTTCACCTGGTCGGGCACCTCGTCGTGGGGGCAGTGGCCGGCCTCGAGCACCACTTCGGTCGTGCGGGCCGGCGCGTGCCGCTGGAAGCTGGCCCGGCGGCCGGCCGCGTTGATCCAGGGGTCGCGGATGCCCCAGAGGAGCAGCAACGGCGCCGTCAGTCCGGCGAAGAGTTCGTCGAGGGGCTGGCCGCGAGGGATGTCGAAGACGGTGCGGAACACGCCGAAGGCCCCCGGATCCCGCGAAGGCCGCAGGATCGCCTCCACCAGCTCGTCATCGACATTGGTGCGGTCGAGATAGACCTGATTCAGGGTGCGGCGCACCGTGGCGGGGCGGCGCATGTTCTCGAACAGGAGGCGCTGCAGCACAGGGCTGCGCAGCAGGGCCGACCCGATCGTCTGGCGGGCGATGGCCCCCCACCCCTGGGGTGGCTGCTGCTCGTCGCTGAAGGGGCCGGCGGCGTTCAGCAGCGCCACGCCCGCGGCCCGCTCGCCCAGGGCGGCGCCGGCAGCCAGGGCGGCAAAGCCGCCGAGGGAGTTCCCCACCAGCACCGTGGGCCGGCCGATCCGCTCCTCCACATAGGCGCAGAGCTGGTCGCGCCAGAGGGCGCCGCCGTAGGTGAGGCCAGCGGGTTTGGCGCTGCGGCCGAAGCCCAGCAGATCGATGGCATGGACCTCATGGGTGAGGGCCAGTACGGGGATATTGAAGCGCCAGTGATCGGTGGAGGCGCCGAAGCCGTGCACTAAGAGGACGGCCGGCCCGGTGGGCTGCTGCGGAGCCGCGCGCACGGCGTGCACCCGATGGCCCAGGAACTGCCAGGGGGTTTCGGGTGACGAAGCCATGGACGCAGGGGCGTAGCGGTGAAGGACGATGCTAGGAAGCCCGGCCAGCGTGCGGCCCCGCCCCCTGCGCCTGCCGAGATGTCCGACGCCTTCACCTTCGCCGACCTGAGCCCGTTGCTGCCGGGGGTGGCCCTGTGGGCCCTGGCCCTTTACCTGCCCCTGAGCGTGCCGCTGGGCCGGCTGGAGCAGGCCCTGGCTGAGGGTTCCCTGGAGGAAGGGCTGCAGCAACTGGTGCTGGTGGGCAGCAGCCTGCTGCTGGCCCTGGCGGTGGGACTGGTGGCGGAGCTGGTGCTGAGCTGGGCCCTCGGCCCCGGCTGGGCCGGAAGCCTGGGCCTGATCGCCGTGCTGGGGGGCCTCTCGCTCAGCCTGGCCGCCGGCAGGGACGACCGGCAGCGCTGAAGCCGGTCGTCCCTGCCGGCGGCCAGGGGATCAGGCGGCCTGTTCGGTGGAGCCCTCGGCGGGGACCTCGACGCCGCTGAGCGCCAGGCGCAGCAACAACGGCGCCAGGAAGGTGGTGCCGATCACCATCAGCAGGATGGCCGCCTCCAGGGGCGCCGAGAGGATGCCAGCCTGGCTGCCCAGACCCAGGAAGATCAGACCGACCTCGCCGCGGGGCATCATCCCCAGGCCCACCACCAGCCGGTTGGTCTTCTCCTTGCTGAGGTAGCTCCAACCGGCGGCCACCTTGCCGGCGATGGCGACGGCCAGCAGGAACAGGGCCACCACCAGCCCTTCGCGGTTGGCAGGGTTGAGGGGATTCATCACCGACAGGTCGAGGGCGCTGCCGATCAACACGAAGAACACCGTGGCGAACAGGGCCACCAGGGGCTTCACCGACTGCTGGATCGCCTTGGTGTGCTTGGAGGCACTGAGGATCAGGCCGGCGGCAAAGGCCCCCAGGGCCGCCTCGAGGCCGATGGCCTCGGCGACGAAGCAGCACAGGCCCAGCACCACGAAACCGGCCACCACCACTTCCCCCGGCGCCTTGAGGCGATCGAGGACCCAGTCGAAGACCGGCGCACCGGTGCGGCTCAGGAACAGGGCCACGGCCACGAACACCGCCGCCGCCAGCACCAGCTGCAGGATCGGACCGGCGGCGATCACCCCGTCACCGGCCAGGGCCACCACCACCGCCAGGATCACGATGCCGAAGATGTCGTCGAGCACGGCGGCGCCGATCACGGTCTGGCCTTCCCGGGTCTTGAGGAACTTCAGTTCGCCGAAGACGCTGGCGGTGATGCCGATGCTGGTGGCGGTCATCGAGGCGCCGGCGAACACCGCCGGGAACAGCGGCACATGGAAGAGGAGGACCAGACCGGCCGTGCCCAGGGCGAAGGGCAGCACCACGCCGGTGAGGGCCACGGTGGTGGCCTGCTGGCCCACGGCCATCAGCTCGTCGAGTTCGCTTTCCAGGCCCGTGAGAAACAGCAGGGCATAGAGGCCGAGCTTGGAGGTGGCCTCCAGGGAGGGGAAGCTCTCGGTGTAGATCTCAGCCACCGTCTCGGGGCTGACGCCGGCGCAGGAGCCGACAAGATCGAGCATGACCTGGTTGATCTCGGCGTGAACGGCCGGCGGCAGGATCAGGTGCAGACCGGTGACGCCGATCACCACACCCGCCACCAGTTCCCCGAGGATCGTGGGCAGCTTGAGGCGCACCATCAGCTCGGCCAGGGCCCTGGCCGTCAGGAAGATCACCAGGTAGAGCCCCACCTGCAGCAGGGTTTCCACCGTCTCGATCTGGGTGCTGCCGACCTCGAGCAGCAGGCTGGGCGCGACCATGAACGAAATCAGTGGCGAAAAGACGCTAAGGGCGTCAGCGTCGGTCACGTGTTCCGTTGCTGATCTCCCAACAGGCCGGGCGGGAGGAATGGCAACCACCGCTACGGTCTGGAAACGCACGGCAAGACCTGTGCCTGAGGGACCACCGCGCGCCGACCGCCATGACCGACCTACAACCCCGCAACCTGAGCCTGCCCACACCCGGGTGCTTCGCGGACCCCGATCGCAGCGGCCTGACGGCGACGGATGTGTTCGACGGCATGACCGAACACCTCTTCTACACACTCGGCAAGCTCGCCCCCAGCGCCAGCCGCCACGACCTCTACATGGCGCTCAGTTACGCCGTGCGTGACCGGCTGATGACCCGCTACCTGGCGGGCATCGAAGCGATCTCCGCCAATCCCAAGCGGATCGTGGCCTACCTCTCGGCCGAATTTCTGATCGGCCCCCAGCTCGGCAACAACCTGCTGATGCTCGGCATCCAGGAGGAAGCCGCCGAAGCCCTCAAGCAGTTCGGCATCAACGACATCGAGGAGATCCTCGACGTGGAGGAGGAGCCGGGCCTGGGCAATGGCGGACTGGGCCGCCTGGCCGCCTGCTTCCTCGAATCCCTTGCCTCCCTCGAGATCCCCGCCACCGGCTACGGCATCCGCTACGAATTCGGCATCTTCGACCAGCTCATCCGCGACGGCTGGCAGGTGGAGATCACCGACAAGTGGCTCAAGGCCGGCTGGCCCTGGGAAATCCCCCACCCCGACCAGGCCTGTTTCGTGGGCTTCGGCGGCCACACGGAGAGCTACCGCGACCAGAACGGCGCCTACCGGGTGCGCTGGATTCCCGCCGAGCACGCCATCGGCGTCCCCCACGACGTGCCGGTGCTGGGCTACCGGGTCAACACCTGCGACCGGCTGCGCCTCTGGCGGGCCGATGCCACCGAGTCCTTCGACTTCTATGCCTTCAACAGCGGCGACTACTACGGCGCCGTGGAGGAGAAGGTGGGCTCAGAGACCCTCTGCAAGGTGTTGTATCCCAACGACGGCACCGCCAAGGGCCGCCAGCTGCGCCTCAAGCAGCAGCACTTCTTCGTCAGCTGCTCGCTGCAGGACATGATCCGCAGCCTCGATGCCCGCGGCATTCCCATCCAGGACTTCCCCCAGCACTGGGCCGTCCAGCTCAACGACACCCACCCCTCGATCGCCGTCGCCGAGCTGATGCGGCTGCTGCTCGACGACAAGCACCTGGAGTGGGACGCCGCCTGGGCCATCACCACCGCCTGCCTCTCCTACACCAACCACACCCTGCTGCCCGAGGCCCTCGAGAAGTGGGGCCTCGATCTGTTCGGCTCCCTGTTGCCCCGCCACCTGGAGCTGATCTTCGAGATCAACCGCCGCTTCCTCCAGCAAGTGCGACTCAGGTACCCCGGCAACGACGCCGTGCTGCGCCGCCTGTCGATCATCGATGAAGCCGGAGACAAGGCCGTGCGCATGGCCCACCTCGCCACCGTCGGCTCCCACCACGTCAACGGCGTCGCCGCCCTGCACAGCGCCCTGGTCAAGCAGGACCTGTTCCCCGAGTTCGCCGCCCTCTGGCCCGAGAAGTTCACGAACGTCACCAATGGCGTGACACCACGCCGCTGGGTGGCCCTGGCCAACCCCCAGCTTTCGGCCCTGCTCGATGCCTCGATCGGCAACGGCTGGGTGCGCAACCTCGATGAGCTGCGCCAGCTGGAGCGCTACGCCGACGACAGCGGCTTCCTCGAGAACTGGGGGGCCACCAAGCTGTCGGTGAAGCGCCACCTCACCAACTACATCCATCGCCACACGGGCGTGCTGGTGGATCCGGCCTCGATGTTCGACGTGCAGGTGAAGCGCATCCACGAGTACAAGCGCCAGCACCTCAACGCCCTCCAGGTGATCGCCCAGTACCTGCGCATCAAGAACGGACGCGCCGATGGCCTCGCCCCCCGCACCGTGATCTTCGGCGGCAAGGCCGCCCCGGGCTATGCCATGGCCAAGCTGATCATCCGCTTCATCAACGGCATCGCCGATGTGGTGAACGCCGACCCCGACATGGACGGACGCCTGCGCGTCATCTTCCTGGCCGATTACAACGTCAAGCTCGGTGAGCGCGTCTACCCCGCCGCCGACCTCTCCGAGCAGATCTCCACTGCCGGCCTGGAAGCCTCCGGCACCGGCAACATGAAATTCATGATGAACGGAGCCCTCACCATCGGCACCCTCGATGGGGCGAACGTGGAAATCCGCGAGCAGGTGGGGGCCGACAACTTCTTCCTCTTCGGCCGCACCACCGAAGGCATCGCCGCCCTCAGACACGAGGGCTACCGGCCCTGGGAGTTGATCGCCTCCACCCCGGAGCTGCCGGAGGTGCTGCACCTGATCGAAAGCGGCCACTTCAGCAATGGCGACAAAGAGCTGTTCCGGCCGCTGTTGGACAATCTCACGGGGCATGACCCGTTCTTCGTGCTGGCCGACTTCGAGGCCTACCTGCAGGCCCAGCAGGCCGTCAGCGACGCCTGGAGCGACCGACCGCGCTGGAACCGGATGTCCCTGCTGAACACCGCCCGCAGTGGCCTGTTCTCCTCGGATCGCTCAATCCGGGAGTACAGCGAACGGATCTGGCAGACGGAGGAATTTCCCGTGACCATCACCTGCGAGATCGACGAGTTTCCGGCCAAGGGGCGCAAGCTGCCGGCGGCCCAGTGAGGGTGGCCTGAAACAGGAGGGGGGGCGGCTCAAGCGCCCCGGTGATCGGGCAGGTCAGGGGTCTGGTGCAGCAGGCGGTTGAGACGCAGGCGGTCGGCGTTGAGGGGGTCGGGCGCCAGTTCACCGGCCACCTCCCGGAAGGTCTGCTCCACGGGCTCGGGCACCCTCACATCGAAGATGCGCTCCATCAGGGCCTCGATCGAGAACAGGTGGGCGTTGATGTTCTCCAGATCGGCCATGGCCTGCTGGATGGCGTCGCTTTCGGGCGGGGCCTCGCCACTGGCCTCCTGGAGTCCGGGTTCGGGGGCCACAGGGTTGGGGGGGGCGTCGCCGTCGCCGTGCTGCTTCTGGAGCTCCTCCAGCACACGGCCGGCCAGGGTTCGGAACGACTGCAGGGCGGCCCAGTTGAGCTCCTGCTGCTGACGGAGACTGGGGTTTTCGCGGATCAGCCGGTCGTGTTCCCGATAGAACCGCTGGCAATCAGGACATTGGCAGGGCTCTTCTGGCACCGCGTCCCTTCTTTCATTCAACGACCATCATGGCACCGTCAGGCCGCCAGGGGGTCCTGATCGGGCCGATCGCCCGCCTCACTGAGCAGCGGCAGGGGAATTTCAATCGAGCTGACCACCTGAATCACATCGCGCAGGCGCATGGAATCGGCAAACCAGCCCATGGCCTGTTCGACGTCGCAGCGGCGTTCGGCATCGCTGGCCTGCTCCTCATGGGCGTCGGCCAGCAGGGCCAGCCAGCAAAGGCAGCGGGCCTGCACCACCGAGAGATCCAGTTCATCGGGATGGGCATGGGCGATGGCCTCGCTCTCCTGTTGCACCAGCAGGCGCAGGCGCAGGTCGTGAAGCTGGGTCATCCACTGCTGACGACTGGGGCCACGCTAGCGGGAGCGTCCGCTTTGGGAAGCCCACCAGTGGTAGCGCTCGTTACGGCCAGGCCAGGGTTCAGTTGCCGGCGTAGGCGATGCCGGCCTCCACCTCTGCGATCGCCTGATTCACCAGGGTGATCGCCCGGTCACGGTGGCCACCTTTATTGGGGCGGCCATCTGCAGGGACGACCGGGCGCTGAACAGCGCATTCAGGGCGTTCTGCATGTTGGGCTGCTGGGCGACGGCGACACCCGAGGCGACGACCGCACCGGCGAGGAAGGCGGCAGGGACGGCCCGCCAGGGGGAAGGCAGGGGACGGGGAGCCATGGCCTTAAGAAATTCTCAAGAAAAATCTAGGCTGGCCCTGGCCCGCCGCAAGCCGTCCCTGCCGGGGCTGCGGGGCTGGCGGGAGGTCTACCCACGGGCTCCGGCCCAGGAAATCGTCGCCCTGACCGGCTGAGATCCAGCCCCCCCTTGCCCTCCTGGCCCGGCAGGGCGCACGCTGCCAGCCCAGGAGACTCCAGTGGGAGCCTGGAGTCCCTGGCCGGATCAGGCCCGCAGACGCTCACCTGGCCGGGGCCGCGGCAGATCAAAGTGAAGGCTCGATGACAGGCCGCTGAAAGAAGGCTCATTCTTGTGGCATGGTGAAAGCCTTGGCCAAGTTCGCCTCACCGAGGCTTGGGCCAACTTTCCCCCAAGCCTCTCCGTACCACCCACCACAAACCATGTTCCCGACCCATCCCCGTTTCAGACCCTGGATGGCGGCCAAGGCCGGCCTCTTGGCGGTGACGGCTGCTCTGGCCATCCAATCCGGTGAGTCGACGGCTGCCGAGCCGGCTCCCGGCGACTTCATCGACTGCGCTGTCAGCGAGATCATCGCCGGCACCTGCTACGGCGGCGACATCACCGTCGGCGACAAGACCCTCACCAACTTCGACTTCAGTGGGATGGTCGTTGATGCGTCCGATCGGATGCTCTTCACCCAAGTCACTGATTTCGAATATTAGTTCCAGTACAACTTCTTGCCCGTCCAACGCACCAACTCGTCCGGCTTCTTCAGCTACACGGTGAGTGTCAACCCCATCGGCCTTGCCCAAGGGAATGAGTTCTGGAAGGCCCAGTCCAACATCACGGGCAGCACCTTCACCAACGGCTCCATCTCCACCACGGTGACCTCCAACCCTGCCATCGCCCCGGCGACTTACGGCAGCCCCCCCTGAGCAACCCGAGCCTGGAAAGCTTCTTCGGCCCTGGCATCACCTCCGCGGTCTTCACACAGTCCTTCGACGTGGCTGGTGGCCCGAACGCCGCCCTGGTCAACTCGGTTGGCCTCTCGCTGACCCAGCGGCGCTCCGGCAACGAAGTCCCCGGCCCTCTGCCCATCCTGGGTGCCGGTGTGGCCTTCGGCCTCTCCCGCAAGCTCCGCCAGCGCGTCCGCCAGGCCGCCTGATTCTCACCAGGAGTTCTCCCGCAAGGGAAAACCCTCGTTCCATTCGCCTCTCCCTTCCGGGAGAGGCTTTTTTTGCCCATTCACAGCGGCCAGCGCCGCAGGCGAGACAGCAAGCTTGGCAAGGGGTAAGGTTGTGGGGCCGTCCTGGATGATCAGCACTACGAGCCAGATGGCCCGTCGTCTGCAGAAACAGTGACAAAGACGGAATCTGCCAGCATCAGAGGCCAGACCTCCCCCAAGCCAGCCATCACAGCCTCCCGCTGGTTTGCACTCATCGGCTGGATCCTCATCGGTACGACCCTGAGCGGTGTGGTGTTCACCTCCCTGCCCGTCAGGCTGATCTGGCCGGAATGGCAGTTGCAGGTGATCAGCGCCATCCTCGCCGGAACGACCTCCCTGCTGCTTGGCAGCCTGCTCGTCTGCGGGGCGCTCCTGCTGAATCCCCGCAATGCAAAACTTCAACAGCGATCGGACTTTCTGAAGCGGGTATCCGGCTGATTTGCGGTTCTGCTGCTCCTGATCATTCCCTTTCAGTTTATGCCGGACACCGTGCCATTGGTGCTGTTCAGGCCACGGAAAAAGAGAGCATCCAGTTGGTCAACAGGATCATCTTGGGTGTCACGGCCGCCAATGACGAAGCCGAACTTCGCAGTTTCCTCGCCAGCCTGCCATCACCACCCCGGGTGCCGGCCCGCTTTGACTCTCCTTTCTCCGGGATCAAGCAGCGGCTGCTCACCAACTTCAACAGTCGCCTGAACGCCGCCAACTACCAGGCAGGCGTGCTGCGTACCCAACGACTGGAGAAGTTCATCGCCAAAGCCTCCAGGAATTCCGTTCAGGCCTTGCTGATGGCCATCGCTTTCACGGGTATCGCAGAGCAGTTCGGCCCTTTCTTCGGATTCTTCCGGCGCCTCGGCATGTTTCGCTACAGGGATTAGCCGTTCCGAGCCGATGCTGCGGAGCACGGGGCTGGCGGGACTCGAACCCACGACCTACGGTTTAGGAAACCGTCGCTCTATCCGGCTGAGCTACAGCCCCCCGTGGAGATCGGCCGCGGAACCTCTCTCCCAGTGCGATGGATCATAGGCCTGCGGGCTGGGTCACTGACCGTTCGGCTGACGTCCCCCGGGCCGGTAATCTGAATGACAGAAAGCAGGCGAGGTGATCGCAATCGGTGTGGTGCGGCCTTCGGGTCTCCGCCGCGGCCGGTTGAGGAAAGTCCGGGCTCCCCAATGGCCAGGCCTGCTGGGTAACGCCCAGTGCGGGTGACCGTGAGGACAGTGCCACAGAAACACACCGCCGATGGCCCCGTGGGAGGTTCGCCTCGCCGGGTGCACAGGCAAGGGTGCAAAGGTGCGGTAAGAGCGCACCAGCGGCATCGAGAGGTGCCGGCTTGGTAAACCCCGGCTGGGAGCAAGGCCCAGGGACAGCGGTTGGCCATCTTCCCCGTCCCGATTCCCATGCGCCGCTCGAGGCCGCCGGTGACGGCGGTCCCAGACAGATGATCACCCCCCCTGGCGTCTCTGGCGCCAGGGGAGAACAGAACCCGGCTTACGTCCTGCTTTCCCCCCTTGCCCCGCGATGACGCCCCAGCGCCGCCAGCAGCTCCTGGCCTTTCTGGTGAGTCTCGGCTTCAGCAGCGGCAACGGCCTGCTGCCCCTGGATGCCGCCGCCGCCGACGCCGCCCTGGCCAGCATCGATGAGGCCCTCACCCACAGCTCCACGGGGCTGCCCCGCCATCACGACCGCCTGGAGTTCCTCGGCGATGCGGTGCTGCGCCTGGCGGCCGCCGAGTTCCTGCGCTCGGCCCACCCGTCCCTGAGCGTGGGCGACAGCTCAGCCCTGCGGGCCCAGCTGGTGTCCGACCGCTGGCTGAGCGATCTGGCCCGCGCCATCGCCCTCGAGCCAGTGCTGCTGCTGGGGGCGATGGCCACCGGCGATCGGGCCGGCCGCGCCACCGTGCTGGCCGAATGCTGTGAAGCGTTGGTGGGCGCCATTTACAGCGTGGGCGGCGGGCCCCAGGGCGGGCTGGTGGCTGTGCAGCACTGGCTGGCCCCCCACTGGCAGGCCAGCGCCGCCGAGCTGCTGGCCGATCCTTTGCGCCACAACTGGAAGTCGGCGCTGCAGGAATGGAGCCAGGGCCAGGGGCAGGGCCTGCCCTCCTACCACTGCCAGGAGCGCAGCCGGGTGCACGGCGATCCTGAGCGCTTCGAATGCCGCGTGGAGGTGGCTGGCCTCAGCGGCGAGGGCCGGGGCGGATCGCGCCGGGAGGCGGAGCAGCAGGCCGCCAGGGCAGCCCTGGAGACCTTCGACCTCAGGCCGACTCCAGGGTGCTGAGGGGCACGGTCACCAGCTTGTCCCAGTTACCGCCTTCGAACAGCACCGCCGCCATCGCCCCGCTGATGCGCTGCACGAAGCCCTGGTAGCCGTTGTAAATGGAGCGGGGATCGCGCACCACCACGGTGGAACCGGGCAGGATCGGGCTGCTGGCCATGGCGGAGGCCCCGGGAGGAGCATCAAGTGGGGCCATTATCGGTGCCGGGAGGCCCTGTTGCGGTGGCGGCGGGCACCGCGAAGGCCCATGACGCGATGATGCGCCGCGAAGCAAGCGCTCTGGCCGTGGCCGACACCAGCAACGAGGCGCCCGGGGCCGATCCGGGGGAGCTGATGGCCGTGGGCCGGTTCGTGGCGGCCCAGGGCATGGGCGGTGAGGCGCGCCTGCTGCCCCTCAGCGACTTCCCCGAACGTTTCACCAGGCCAGGCTTGCGCTGGCTGCAGGCCCCCAAGGGCGCACCGCGGCCGGTGCGGCTGCTGGCCGGCCGGCCCCTGCCGGGCAAGAACCTGTTCGTGCTGCGCCTGGAAGGCGTCAGCGACCGCACCGCCGCCGAAGCCCTGGTGGACCAGCACCTGCTGGTGCCCGCCAACGACCGTCCCAGCCTGGAGCCGGGGGAATTCCACCTGCTCGATCTGGTGGGGCTCCAGGTGCGGCTGCTGGAGGAGCCGCAGGCGTCCCTCGGCACCGTGACCGACCTGATCCATGCCGGCAACGATCTGCTGGAGGTGGAGCTCGCGGCGGGGGGCCGGCGGTTGCTGATTCCCTTCGTGGAGGCGATCGTGCCGGAGGTGAACCTGGCGGAGGGCTGGATCGGCCTCACGCCGCCCCCCGGCCTGCTCGACCTCTGAATCGGCCGCGGCTGCACAGGAACGCTGACGGCCGGGACCACCTCAGGTTGAATGGGCCCGATCGATGGTCCTGCGGGACAACGCGGCATCCATGGCCTCCCCCTCCCTGGTTCCGGTGATCCTCTGCGGCGGCACCGGCACCCGCCTCTGGCCCCTGTCCCGGGCCAGCTACCCCAAGCAGTACTGGCCCCTGGCCGGCACCACGGAGGAAACCCTCCTGCAGCAGACCCACCAGCGGCTGCAGGGCCTGCCCGACCTGGCACCGCCGTTGCTGATCTGCAACGAGGACCATCGCTTCATCGTGGCCGAACAGATGCGCCAGATCGGCGTGGAGCCGGCGGCGATCCTGCTGGAGCCGGTGGGGCGCAACACCGCCCCGGCGGTGGCGGTGGCGGCCCTGCAGGCCACGGCCCGCGGTGACGACCCGCTGCTGTTGATCCTGGCCGCCGATCACGTGATCCGCCGCGCCGACGACTTCCGCGCCACCGTGGCCGCCGGCATGGCGGCAGCGGCCGACGGCCGGCTGGTCAGCTTCGGCATCGTGCCCACCAGCGCCGAAACGGGCTACGGCTACATCGAAGCCGCCGGACCCATGGCCGCCGCCACGCCCGTGCCGATCGCCCGCTTCGTGGAGAAGCCGGACAAAGCCACCGCCGAGGCCTTCCTCGCCACCGGCCGCTTCACCTGGAACAGCGGCATGTTCCTGTTCCGGGCCAGCACGATCCTGGCGGAGCTGGAGCGCTTCGCCCCCGAGGTGGTGAGCGCCTGCCGCATCGCCCTGGAGCAGGACAGCGCCGACCTGGAGTTCCTGCGGCTGGAGCGGGAGGCCTTCGCCAACGGCCCCAGCATCGCCATCGACGTGGCGGTGATGGAGAAGACCGAGCGGGGCGTGGTGCTGCCGCTTGATGCCGACTGGAGCGACGTGGGCAGCTGGGCGGCCCTCTGGGAAACCTCCCAGCAGGACCATGAGGGCAACGTGCTGCGGGGCCGGGTGATCAGCGAGGGCAGCCACAACTGCTATCTGCGCAGCGAACACCGCCTGGTGGTGGGGCTGGGCTTGGAGGATCTGGTGGTGGTCGAAACCGACGACGTGGTGCTCGTCGCCCACCGCGACCGGGCCCAGGAGGTGAAGGGCATCGTCGGCCGGCTGGAGCGGGATGGCGCCCCCGAGAGCCGCGCCCACCGACGCATCTACCGCCCCTGGGGCCACTACGACGGCGTGGTGGAAGGGGAGCGCTGGCAGGTCAAGAAGATCTCGGTGAAACCCGGCGCCAGCCTCTCCCTGCAGATGCACCACCACCGGGCCGAGCACTGGGTGGTGGTGCGGGGCACGGCCGTGGTGGAGAAGGACGGCGTCGAGGAGCTGGTGGGCGAGAACCAAAGCACCTACATCCCCCTCGGCGCCCGCCACCGCCTCACCAACCCCGGCAAGATCCCCATGGAGCTGATCGAGGTGCAGAGCGGCCCCTACCTGGGCGAGGACGACATCGTCCGCTTCGACGACCGTTACGGCCGCAGCGACGCCCCAGCCCCTGTCCCGGGCTGAGGGCGTCGCTGCGGCGGCGAGCCCGCTCCGCGGGCAACGCCGCCTACGGCCGACGCCCTCAGCCCGGCAGGAGCTGGGCGAAGCAGGGCAAAGGGAGTAGAGGCCACCGCCGGCTCTCGGAGCCACTCCCCCACGGTGAGGGTGTCGGGCCTGTGACCCCCGAAGGTGGGCGTTGCCCGCGTCAGCGGGCGCGGCCACCGCAGGGCGTCACAGGCCCGACACCCTCACTCGACGGTGACGCTCTTGGCCAGGTTCCGCGGCTGATCGACATCCAGGCCCCGGTGGGCGGCGATGTGATAGCTGAGCAGCTGCATCGGGATCACCGTGAGCAGGGGGCTGAGCAGCTCGTCCACCTCCGGCAGGGGCAGCAGCACGTCGAACAGTTCGGTGTCCGGGCAGGCGGGCGCCACGCCGATCAGCTGGGCATCGCGGGCCTTGGCCTCCTGGGCATTGGAGAGCACCTTCTCGAACACGGTTCCCGGCACGGCGATCGACACCACCGGCACCCGGGCATCCAGCAAAGCGATCGGGCCGTGCTTCATCTCCCCGGCCGGGTAGCCCTCGGCGTGGATGTAGCTGATCTCCTTGAGCTTGAGGGCCCCCTCCATGGCGATCGGGTAGTTGATGCCCCGCCCCAGGAAGATGACGTCCTGGGTGTCGGCGAACAGATGGGCTAGCTCGGCGCAGCAGCGGTCATGGTCGTCGACCAGCCGCTGCAGCACCGCCGGCAGCGCCCGCAGCTGCTCCACCAGCTCCCGCAGCTCGACGGGGGTGCGGCCGCCGCCACCGAGGGGGTGGGCCGTGCCGCCCCGACGCTCGGCGAAGGCCAGGGCCAGGCCGTAGAAGGCCAGCAGCTGGCCGAGAAAGGTCTTGGTGGCGGCCACCCCCACTTCGATGCCGGCGCCGATGTCGAGCAGGTGGGGCACCAGGCGGCCGAGGGAACTCTCGGGGCGGTTGGTGATGCCCAGCAGCCTGGGGGCGTAGGCCGGATCGGCCACCAGGAAGCGCCGGTCCTGCTCCATCGCCAGGGCGGCGAGGGTGTCGGCCGTCTCGCCTGACTGGGTGACGCCGATGGTGAGCGTGTGGGGCTCCAGCGGCGGCGGGGCATAGCGGAACTCACTGGCATAGAACACCGACGTGGGCAGCCCTGCCAGCTGCTCCAGCAGATGGGCCCCCACCTGGGCCGCATGGCGGCTGGTGCCGCAGGCGAGGATCTGGATCCGCTCCACCCCCGCGTAGACGGACTCGTCGAGGGGGAGCGCCACCAGGGCCCCCTCCGGCAGGTGGCGGGCCACCCACAGGGCCATCGTTTCGGGTTGCTCGTGAATCTCCTTGTGCATGAAGTGGCGGAAGCTGCGCTTGTCCGCCACGTGCTCGGTGCCGACCAGCAGGGTGGGGGTGCGCTGCACCCGCGACCCGGCAGCGTCGTAGAGCTCGATGCCCAGGGGTGTCAGCAGGGCCACCTCCCCGTCCTCCAGGGGCAGGATCGTGCGGGTGAAGCCCGCCAGGGCCGGGGTGTCGCTGGCGCAGAGGAATTCCCCCTCCCCCAGGCCGATCAGCAGGGGCGCCTGCCGCCGGGCCACCACCACCGCTCCAGGCACCGCCGCCCACACCACCGCCAAGGCGTAGGCCCCGTGCAGGAGGGGCAGCACCTGCTGCAGCGCCTCCAGCAGCAGCGCCGGTGAGGCACTGGCCCCCTCGGCCTGCCGCTGCCGCAGCTGGCGGGACAGCAGATGGGGGATCACCTCCGTATCGGTGTCCGAGCGGAACTCCACCCCTTCCGCCTGCAGCTGCTCCCGGAGGCTGCGGTGGTTCTCGATGATGCCGTTCTGCACCACGGCCAGCTGGCCGCTGCCATCGAGATGCGGGTGAGCGTTGCGCTCCTCCGGCTTGCCGTGGGTGGCCCAGCGGGTGTGGCCGATACCGCACTGGCCCGGGGCCCCCCGCTCCTCGTAGCGGGCCGTCAGGTTGACCAGCTTGCCCTCGGCCTTGAGGCAGTGCAAACCTGCCCCATCAACGGTGGCGATGCCGGCCGAGTCGTAGCCGCGGTACTCCAGCTGGCGCAGACCCTCCAGCAGCTGGGGGGCCGCCTCCCGCGAGCCGATCAGGGCAACGATGCCGCACATAGAAGAAGTAATCCGGCGGGAAACGGGGGACGGGGACCAGGGACCGGGGGCCAGGGCCACGGGCCGAGACCAAAAAAAAGCCCGGCGCTGGCGCCGGGCAAGAGCTTATGGGAGGGCAGCGGAACGGCCGGGGTCAGTAGGCCAGGCCCATGGAGCGGCTGGTCTCGTCGCCGAGGTAGACGCGGATGCTCAGGAAGTCGGTGGGGCAGGCGGTTTCGCAGCGCTTGCAGCCGACGCAGTCTTCGGTGCGGGGCGAGGAAGCGATCTGGGCGGCCTTGCAGCCATCCCAGGGCACCATCTCGAGAACGTCGAGGGGGCAGGCACGGACGCACTGGGTGCAGCCGATGCAGGTGTCGTAGATCTTGACGGCGTGGGACATGCCAGGGCCGGGAACGAACGGCGAGGTGCCCAAAGTACCCACACCGTTCCGGCGCAGGGCGACACCCGGGGCTGGCCGTCACCCTTGTTCATACGGCGAAAGGCCCCGACCGGGGCGACACGTAGGATGCTGCCTCCCTCACAGCAGCCATGTCCCAGGAAGCGATCTTCGAGAAAGTCCGGTCGATCGTTGCCGAACAGCTCAGCGTGGAGGCTGACGAGGTCAAGCCGGAATCCAACTTCCAGAACGACCTGGGTGCTGATTCCCTCGACACCGTTGAGCTGGTGATGGCCCTGGAGGAAGCCTTCGACATCGAGATCCCCGACGAGTCGGCCGAAGGGATCACCACGGTGGGCGACGCCGTCAAATACATCCAAGAAAAGCAGGCCTGAGGCGTCCATGGTGGATGGTCTCCGCCGCGTCGTCGTCACCGGCCTGGGCGCGGTCACACCGATCGGCAACAACGTCGCGGATTACTGGGAGGGGCTGATCAGCGGCCGAAATGGGGTGGCACCGATCACCCTCTTCGATGCCTCCCGTCATGCCTGCCGCTTCGCCGCCGAAGTCAAGGACTTCGACACAGCGGGCTGGCTGGAGCCAAAGGAAGCGAAGCGCTGGGATCGCTTCTGCCAGTTCGGCGTGGTCGCGGCCAAGCAGGCGGTGGCCGATGCCGGCCTCAGCATCGACGACAGCAATGCCCCGCGAGTCGGCGTGGCGATCGGCTCCGGCGTGGGCGGGCTGCTGATGATGGAAACCCAGGCCCACGTGCTGGCCGACCGGGGTCCCGACCGGGTCAGCCCGTTCTGCGTGCCGATGATGATTCCCAACATGGCCACCGGGCTGGCGGCCATCGCCATCGGTGCCAGGGGGCCCAGCAGCGCCGTGGCCACCGCCTGCGCCGCCGGCTCCAACGCCATCGGCGACGCCTTCCGGCTGATCCAGATGGGCCTGGCGGACGCCATGGTCTGCGGCGGGGCCGAATCCGCGATCACCCCCCTGGGGGTGGCCGGCTTCGCCAGTGCCCGGGCCCTCTCCTTCCGCAACGATGACCCCGCCACGGCCAGCCGACCCTTCGACGCCGAGCGCAACGGCTTCGTGATCGGCGAGGGGGCAGGGGTGCTGGTGCTAGAGAGCCTCGAGCACGCCACGGCCAGGGGCGCGCGGGTGCTGGGCGAGATCGTCGGCTACGGCATGACCTGCGACGCCTACCACTACACGCTTCCCTCCCCCGGAGGGGTAGGGGCGGCGGAGGCCATCCGGCTGGCCCTGGCCGATGCCCGACTGGAGCCGGAGGCGGTGGATTATGTCAACGCCCACGGCACCAGCACCCAGGCCAACGACAGCAACGAGACCGCCGCCATCAAGTCGGCCCTCGGGGCCCACGCCATGACCATCCCGGTCAGTTCCACCAAGTCGATGACCGGCCACCTGCTGGGCGGCAGCGGCGGCATCGAGGCGATCGCCTCGGTGCTGGCGGTGGCCCACAACCTGGTACCGCCTACGATCAACTACAGCACGCCCGATCCTGCCTGCGATCTGGATGTGGTGCCCAACCAGGCCCGGGAACACAACGTCAACGTTGTGCTCTCCAACTCCTTCGGATTCGGCGGCCACAACGTCTGCCTCGCCTTCCGCCGGATGCCCTGATCACCCGACGCGCCAGCGCATCGGGCCTCCCATCCCAGGAACACCTCCCTCCTCCCTGCACTCCCCCGTCAAGCCATGGTCGCCGCCCCCTCCACCCAGGTCGATAGCCACGTAGAGACGCTCTGCATCAACAGCATCCGCTTCCTGGCGGTCGATGCGATCAACAAGTCCAACTCGGGCCACCCCGGCCTGCCGATGGGCTGCGCCCCGATGGCCTTCTCCCTCTGGGACAAGGTGCTGCGCCACAACCCGAAAAATCCGCAGTGGTTCAACCGCGACCGCTTCGTACTCTCGGCCGGCCACGGCTGCATGCTGCTCTACGCGCTGCTGCACCTCACCGGCTACGACAGCGTCACCCTGGAGGACCTCAAGCAGTTCCGCCAGTGGGGCTCCCGCACCCCCGGCCACCCCGAAACCTTTGAAACCCCCGGCGTGGAGGTCACCACCGGCCCCCTAGGCCAGGGCATCTCCAACGCCGTGGGCCTGGCGATCGCCGAAGCCCACCTGGCGGCGAAGTTCAACAGGCCCGACGCCAAGATCGTCGACCATTACACCTATGTCCTGATGGGTGACGGCTGCAACCAGGAGGGCGTCTCCGGCGAAGCCGCCTCCCTGGCCGGCCACCTGGGTCTGGGCAAGCTGATCGCCCTCTACGACGACAACCACATCACCATCGACGGCAACACCGCCGTGTCCTTCACCGAGGACGTGATGAAGCGCTACGAGGCCTACGGCTGGCATGTGCAGCACGTCGAGGATGGCAACACCGACGTGGCCGCCATCACCCGGGCGATCGAGGCGGCCAAGGCGGTCACCGACCGTCCCAGCCTGATCAAGGTCACCACCACGATCGGCTACGGCTCCCCCAATAAGGCCAACACCGCCGGCGTGCACGGCGCCGCCCTGGGTGCCGAGGAGGCCGAGCTCACCCGCCAGCAGCTGGAGTGGAGCTTCGGGGCCTTCGAGGTGCCCGAACCCGCCTACGAGCACTGGCGCGAAGCGATTCAGCGCGGTGCCGCCACCGAAGCCTCCTGGAACGAGAGCCTGGCCGCCTACCGCAGCCGCTACCCCGCTGAGGCCGCCGAGTTCGAGCGGCTGCTGCGCGGTGAGCTGCCCGAGGGCTGGGATGCCTCGCTGCCGGTGTTCACCCCCGAGGACAAGGGCCTGGCCACCCGCCAGCACTCCTACAACGCCCTCAACGCCTTCGGCCCCAGCCTGCCCGAACTGATCGGCGGCTCCGCCGACCTCACCCACTCCAACCTCACCGACATCAAGGGCGAGGCCAGCTTCCAGAAGGGCCACGAAGCCAACCGCTACCTGCACTTCGGTGTGCGTGAGCACGCCATGGCGGCGATCCTCAACGGCATCGCGTACCACAACAGCGGCCTGATCCCCTACGGCGGCACCTTCCTGGTGTTCGCCGGCTACATGATCGGCGCCATGCGGCTGTCGGCCCTTTCCGAGCTGGGCGTGATCTACGTGCTCACCCACGATTCGATCGGCCTAGGCGAAGACGGCCCTACCCACCAGCCCGTGGAAACCCTCGCCAACCTGCGCGCCATCCCCAACCTGCTGGTGATGCGCCCCGGCGACGGCAACGAGACGGTGGGGGCCTACAAGGTCGCCGTCACCAACCGCAAACGCCCCACAGTGCTGGCCCTCAGCCGCCAGGCCATGGTCAACCAGGCCAACTCCGCCGCCGACAAGGTGGCCAAGGGCGGCTACATCCTCAACGACTGCGACGGCACCCCGGATCTGATCCTGATCGGCAGCGGCACCGAACTCGACCTCTGCGTCAAGGCCGCCACCCAGCTCAGCGCTGAAGCCAAAGCCGTGCGGGTGGTGTCAATGCCCTGTGTCGAGCTGTTCGAGGAACAGGACGCCGCCTACCGCGAGTCGGTGCTTCCCGCGGCCGTTCGCAAGCGGGTGGTGGTGGAAGCCTCCAGCTCCTTCGGCTGGCACAAGTACACCGGCTTCGACGGCGCCACCGTCTCGATCGATAGCTTCGGTGCCTCAGCCCCCGGCAACGTCTGCCTGGAGAAGTTCGGCTTCACCGTAGACAACGTGGTGGCCACCGCGAAAGCGCTGGGCTGATCCGATCTCTCCAGCCAGGAGCTGGGGTGATCCCTTCCGAAGCCGGGCCGTCAGGGTCCGGCTTTTTCATGGAGCATCGTGACTTCGCCGGCGGTTCAGCTCTGACGGGTGGGCACGTTGAGGCGACTGCGCTCCACCACCAGGGGCAGACGCAGGGTGCGCTGGTTGATGAAGCCGATGTATTCGCCCAGGATGCCGAGGGCAAACATCATGGCGCCGGCGAAGAACAGCGCCGTGACCGACAGCATGGCCACACCGAACTGGAAGCTTTGCCAGAAGATCAGCTTGCTGACCATCACCACGAACGACAGCAGGATCGAGAGGGCCCCAAGTGACAGGCCGGCGGTGGTGATCAGCCGCATCGGCTTGCGGGAAGAGGTGACGATGCCAAGCACGCCGAAATCAACCAGGAAGGAAAGGGAGGCCGAACTGCTGCCCCCCTTGCGATCGGCGCTCACATAGGGAATCGTTGACCACTTGAAGCCGATGGCGCACACCAAACCCTTGATGAAGGGATAGGAATCGATCGACTGCCGCAGCGCCAGAATCACGGAGCGGTCGTAGATGCCGAAGCCGGTGGTATCGCGCACCATCGGATAATCAGACAGCCAGGACAGGGTGGCGTAGTAGATCTTCTTGCAGAGAAACAGGATCGGGCTTTCATGGCTCGAGCGCCGCACAGCAAAAATCACCTGGTTGTCGCCCTTCTTCCAGGCCGTGATCAGATCGGCCACCAACTCGGGGGGATCCTGCAGGTCCGACATCAGAAACACATTGGCATCGGCGTCAGGGACCAGCAGGGCATTGGCGGAGGAGCGCACAAAGCCGAAGTTCGAGACATTGCGAATCAGGCCAACCCGTGAATCACTTGCTGCCAATGCCTCGATCAGTGCGACCGTGTGGTCGGTGGAGCAGTTATCGGCAAAAACAATCGAGAAGACGTCGTCCGGAAACTGCTCTAGAGCCTTGGCAAGCCTAACATAGAGCGCTTCAATGTTGGACGACTCGTTGTAACATGGGATGCAAATGGCGATATGATGTGTCAATGTCGTCATAGGGCCCATAAGACAATGTTGACAAAAAGCATGCTGCAGGCAGTGTATCTTTCGGCTGCCGTTCTTGCGGCATGCCTGGGCCAATTCATCTTGCGGATCCGTCCTCCGGCCGAAGGCGTCCGCACCGGTGCGCTCTACCTGGCAGCCTCGCTTGTTTGCTATGGCGCTTCCTTCGGCATCACGGCCCTGGTGTTGCCCGGGGTCGACCGGAAACTGGCCGTGCTGGTGCTAAGCCTGCAATATCCGCTGCTGTATGTGTTCTTCTCTCTGAAGGATGCGGCCGTCCTGCAGCCGGCAAGCGTGATGGCGATCACCTTGGGCTATGCGATCGTTGCCGTGGGCATGTTCGGGCGTTAGGAACGTTCAGCGCAGAGGCGGTCGATCTGTTGCTGTTTCAGCTCAAAGTTCCAGGTTGGTCCGCCATAGATCTGGATCGGCATCGGATCCTGCCGCCTGCATTGCTCGCTGAGCTGTTGCCCATAGTCCAGGAGGCGGATCTGGCGATCGGGCGTCAGCTCAAGGACGGGCCTGGGTACAACGTTGTTGTGATAGAGGACCACCGTGAGCACCAGCCAGGTGGCCAGGGCCCGGCCCGGAAGACTGCGACGGCTGCGGGGATCCTGCATCAGCAGCACGAACGCGATCAGCAGCACTGACAGGAACAGGACGGTGTTCCAGTAAAAGAAACGCCCGCCGGCATCCTCGATCACCACCAGTTTCAGGTCAACGCCGCGGCGGGTGGCCACCAGCAGGCTGGAGAAGGAGAGCACCAGGGTGGAAAAGATCGCCAGATAGAGCAGGCCCGGCTGCCCCATGCGCCGAGCCACCACCCGCAGCGCCAGCAGCACCAGGGCCAAGGCCACCAATACGGCCAGCAGCTGCACGGGATCGGGCAGATTCCGGAAAAACCACCACGGCTTGTACCCACCCAGCAGAGGGCTGATCTGGTGAACCGTAAACCAGTCGAGCAGCAGGGCCGGGCGGGAGAGCAACTCCTTCAGCGCCGCGGCCGTCGACAGGGGATAGGCGGTCTGCAGCTGGGAAAAGTAGATCTGCAGGAACGACAGCAGCACCGGCAGGCTCAGCCACAGGGGCCGGATCGGCAGACGGCGGCGACGCAGGCCATAGAAGATCAGCAGCGGAATCGTGTAAATGGCCAGAAAGGGGCCGGTGAAAGCCGCCACCAGTCCATAGAGCAGCAGCAAAGCCTTGAGAAGTGGAGCTCTGAAGACCTCCGGTCGCCCGCTCCCCTGCTGCGCCACCACGCCAAAGGCGATCAGGATGAAGCCGAGCGGAAAGAAGATGTAGGCGTTGGGGAGATTCAGATAGGTCTCACCGGCGTAGGGGTAATAGACGTAGGGGATGTAGGCCACCCGCATCAGCCGGCCGAATACGCCCGCACCGATCAGGGCCTCGACGCTGACCAGGGGCAGCAGGTAAGAGACCCAGGCCAGCAGCAAAAAGAAGCGCGGATAGTCCAACGGCGAGAGCAGGTTCACGGCCGTGAGCGCCGTGATCCGCTGCAATAGATGGCTGTAGCCGGCATACAGCTGCAGCAGCGATCCGGCGCCCTGGTCGATGGCCTGCTGCAGGAAGATCGAGCCATCCTCCGCATAGAGGGTGGGCATCAGGGAGATGGATGGGCGCCGCAGGTGATAGCCGAGGGCGCAGAGGCCGATCAGGGCGGCGGAAACGAGAAAACCGTGGACCCGGGGAGGTAGCCGCTGCTCGGCTGCCTGGCGGAACTGCTGGATATGCTGGAGGAGGGTGGTCATGGGTGCGCGCAACGGCGTCGCTCAGCCCGCCATCAGCTGGGTGTCGGTCCAAGCGAGCATGCGGCTGACGCCGTCGCGGCAGGAGATGGCCGGCGACCAGCCCAGCAGGCGCTGGGCCTTGGCAATGTCGGCGATGAAGCAGTCCTGGTCGCTGGCGCGGCGGGGGGTGGGGTCATACACCAGTGGTGGAATGGCCAGTAGCTCGGCGAGCAGGGCGAACAGCTCCAAGAGGCTGAGGGAGTTGGCGGCGCCGCCACCGATGTTGAAGATCTCGCCGGTCATCTGCTGGCGGTGGTTGTAGGCGGCCCGGTAGAGGCGGATCAGGTCGTCGGCGTGGAGCACGTCTCGCACCTGCTTGCCGGTGCCGGCGATGGTGAAGGGCTCGGGGGGCACGCCCGCCAGATGGGCACGCTTCTGCTCGATCGCCTTCTGGCAGAACCAGCCCACCCAGCCCTGGTCGAAGGAGGCGAACTGGCGGCCGCCGAAGATCGAAGAGTGGCGGAACACCACCGTTTTGAGGCCGTACACCCGGGCCCAGTCGCGCACGTACTGGTCGGCGGCGCCCTTGGAGCAGCCGTAGGGGGTGGAGAAATCGAGGCCGAGGGCTTCGTCGAGCCCTTCGGGGTGGTCGCTCAGGCGATAGCGGGTGGCGGTCTCCTCGTAGCGGAGCCCCTCCAGATCGCCGTAGACCTTGTTGGTGCTGCTGTAGGCGATCAGGGCCTCCGGGGAGAGGGCCCGGGCGGCCTCGAGCACGGCGAAGGTGCCGAGCACGTTGGTCTGCAGGTCGCGGGCGGGATCGGTCAGGGAGGTGGTCATCGCCACCTGGCCGCCCACATGGCAGATGTAATCGAAGGGGGCGTGGCGGCGGAACACGGCCAGCACGGCCTCGGCCTCGGCCAGATCGGCCTGGATGAAGTGGAAGCGCCCGGGGGCGGCCTGGGACTCCAGCCAGGCCAGGTTGGCCGCCGAACCACGCCGGAACAGGGCATCGACCACGATCACCTCAGCGCCCTCCTGCAGGTAGGAGGCGGCCAGGTTGGAGCCGAGAAAGCCGCAACCGCCGGTGATCAGGACCTTCATCGGATTCAGGTAAGGGGTGGGGCCGGAATCCGCAGCCCGCTCAGGTCGGGCACATACCGTTCGATCTGATCGGGGCGGTCCGGAAGGCTGGCGGGCAGCAATCTACCGGTCGCACCCAGGCGTCCCCATTCCGCCTCCGCGAAGGCCAGCAGGCTGGTGGCGGTCCCCGAGCCGATGTTGACCACCAGGGGGCGACCCGGGGCCACATCAGGGCGCTCACAGGCCTCCAGCAGGTGGGTGGCCAACTCGGCCACGGGGATGAAATCGCTGACCTGGCGGCCGGAGGTCATGGGGAAATCCTCTCCGGCAAGAGCCGCCCGGCGCAGAGACGGCCAGAAGTTGCCTTCGAACTGGCCCTCCCCATAGGCCGAGAAGATGCGGCCGTAGAAGAGCTCCAGGCCCTGGGCGATGGCGAAGGCCCGCAGCAGCTGGAAGGCCGCCGCCTTGCTGGCGCCGTAGGGGCTCAGGGGCTCCAGGGGGGCGTCCGGAGGGATCGCCTCGTAGCGGCGGGCGGCGTTGCCGTACTCGTGGCTGCTGCCGGCCACGACACAACGGCCCACCCCCGCCGCCGCCGCCAGTTCCAGCAGCCGCAGACTGCAGGCCACGTTGGCCTGCACCAGCTCGCTCCAGCTGGCGGGCTTGGGGCTCACCCCGGCCGAGGCCAGGTGCAGCACGACCTCGACGCCTGCCAGATCCCCAGCAGTGAGGCTGGCGAGGTCGCCCTCGCACCACTGGGGCTGGCGCGACAGGGGGATCACCGGGGCCGAGGAGGGGCTGCGCCGCAGGGCCATCACCTGGTGGCCCGCTGCCAGGGCCGCCGCCAGCACGTGGGAGCCGATGAAACCGGTGCCGCCGGTGAGGAACAGCCGCATCAGGCCTTGCAGAACTTCCGGATCACATCGATCTCCTTGGCCAGCATCGGGCCCGTGAGGCCCGGGTAAGTGCCCAGAAACAGGGTGTCGACCATGATCGCGTCGGCGCCGGCCAGATCGCCCACCACCCGCAGGGCGTCGGGGCGATCGGCGCGCAGCTGCACGAAGGCCGGCTGGCGCATCAGGTTGCCGCCGAACAGCATGCGGTTGCCGATGCCGTGGGCATCGAGCTTCCGGGCCAGGTCGGTGCGCCGGAAGGGGGCGTCGGGCTTGACCGAAACCTTGAAGCCGAACCAGGAGCAGTCGGTGCGGCAGCCGCTGGCATCCCAGGAGAAGCCGGACGCCGGATCCCAGCCGGTGGCATGGGTGGGCAGGGAGAACTCCAGCACGTGCTCGGTGGCCACCAGGCCTTCGCGCAGGGTCTGCCAGTTGCGCTTGCGGGCCTCGATGAACTCCGGCAGGCGGCGCAGCTGCACCCGGCCGATGGCGGCCTGGGGATCGAGGGGTTTGAGGTTGAAGCCGAGGTGGCTGTAGATGTACTTGTGGTCGTAGCCGGCGGGCAGTTCGCCCAGCTGCCAGTCGAAGCGCTTGCCGCAGGTGTCGTCCTTGCCGGAGGGGCACCAGCAGTCGCGGCCCCAGTCGCGGAAGCTCTCGGCCACCACCTTCAGCTTCTGGTCGCGCACGATGTTCACCGCGCCGCCCTCGCCCATGGTGAGGTGGTGGGGCGGGTAGAAGCTCTGGGTGCTGAGGTCGCCCCAGGTGCCGGTCCAGCGGATGACGCGGTCGAGGCCCTCATCGAGTCCGGGGCTGTTGGTGCTGAAGCCGAGGGATTCGGCCAGCTCCCGGGGCATGGAATAGGAGCACCCCAATGCGTCGCAGTTGTCCTCCACCAGGTAGAGGTCGTGGGCGCGGCAGAAGCGCAGCACGGCCGCCAGGTCGAAGGGGTTGCCCAGGGCGTGGGCCATCATCACGGCCTTGGTGACGCCGGGTGTGAAGGCGGCTTCCAACTGGTCGCAGCGGGCGTTGCCGGTGACCGGATCGGCGTCGATGAACACCGGCACCGCACCCACCTGCAGGATCGGCGCCACGGTGGTGGGGAAGCCGGCCGCCACGGTGATCACCTCGTCGCCGGGGCGCAGGCGTCGCTCGGCGGGCAGTCGGTGGGAGGTGAGGGCCGAGATCGCCACCAGATTCGCGGAGGAGCCCGAATTCACCAGCAGGCTGTGGCGCACCCCCAGGAAGGCCGCCAGCTCGCTCTCCATCGCCGCCCCCTCGCTGCCGAGGGTGAGCCAGAAGTCGAGGGTGGTGCCCACGGCCGCCTCGACTTCGTCTTCGGTAAAGACGCGGCCGGCATAGGGGATGGTCTGGCCGTCGGCATGGGGGGTGCGATCCGGGTCGTCGCCTGGGCGGTAGGCGGCGTGGGCCCGGCGGGCGTAGTCGCGGGTGAGCCGGAGGATCTCCTGCTTGAGCTGGTCGAGGTCGGCGGTCATGGGGTGGATCGGCCCGGCGGGAGAGAAGCGAGATAGTCGGTGAGGTCGTCGAGGCAGCAGGACACGGGGTCGTCGCCGGCTTCGATCACGCGGCGGTACCACTGAAGCGTGCGGGCGGTGGTGGTGGCGAAATCCCAGCGGGGCGACCAGCCGAGGCGGTGGTGGGCCTTGTCCACCACCAAGTTCAACAGACCCGCCTCGTGGGGGGCGGTGGGGTCAGAGGCGTCGATCCAGGTACCGGGCCAATGATGCAGGGCCTGCTCCACCAGCTCCTGCACGGGGCGGTTGGCCTCCAGCTGGGGCCCGAAGTTGAAGGCTTCGGCCATCGAGCGCCCATCGGACGGCTCAGCGAGGGCTTCGGCCAGGGCCAGGTAGCCGCCGAGGGGTTCGAGCACGTGCTGCCAGGGGCGGGTGGCGGCGGGGTTGCGCAGGGTGATGGGCTCCCCGGCGCGCAGGCAGCGGACGGTGTCGGGAATGATGCGGTCGGCGGCCCAGTCGCCACCGCCGATGACGTTGCCGGCCCGGGCGCTGGCCAGGCGCAGGTGGGGCGACTGGTGGGGCAGGGTGCCGCAGTAGCTGGCGCGCCAGGAGCTGATGGCCAGCTCGGCGGCGGCCTTGCTGCTGCTGTAGGGGTCGTGGCCGCCGAGGGGGTCGTTCTCCCGGTAGCCGTAGAGCCATTCGTTGTTGCGGTACACCTTGTCGGTGGTGATCAGCACCGCGGCGCAGGGATGGGCCAGGGGGCGCAGGGCCTCCATGAGATGGATGGTGCCCAGCACATTGGTGTCCCAGGTGAGCACCGGCTCGGCGTAGCTGCGCCGCACCAGGGGCTGGGCCGCCAGGTGCAGCACCACCTCCGGCTGCACGGCGGCCACCAGTTCGGTGAGGGCGGCCGGATCGCGCAGATCGCCCACGTGGTGATCGAGGCGGCTGGCCAGGCCGAGCTGATCGAACAGGGAAGGCTCGGTGTCGGGCGCCAGGGCAAAGCCGGACACCCTGGCCCCCAGCTCGCAGAGCCAGAGGGCCAGCCAGCTGCCCTTGAAGCCGGTGTGGCCGGTGAGCAGCACCCGCTTGCCCTGCCAGAAGGCGGGATCGGGCTGCTGCCAGGCCCGCCTGGGGGAGGTGCTGGCCATGGTCAGCTCCAGATCTTCCAGGGGGCGCGCCCCTGCTGCCAGAGGTCTTCGAGCCGCTGGCGGTCGCGCAGGGTGTCCATCGGCTGCCAGAAGCCGCGGTGCTTGAAGGAGTTCAGTTGGCCCTGGGTGGCGAGGGCCTTGAGGGGCGCCTGCTCCCAGATGCAGTCGTCGCCGTCGACCAGGTCGATCACGGGGGGCTCGAGCACGAAGAAGCCACCGTTGATCCAGGCGTTGTCGCCGTCGGGCTTCTCCTCGAAATCGGTCACCACATCCCCGTCCAGGTGCAGGGCGCCGTAGCGGCCGGGGGGCTGGACGGCGGTGAGGGTGGCCTGCAGGCCCTCGCGGCGGTGGTGGGCGATCAGGGCGGTGATGTCCACGTCAGCGACGCCATCGCCGTAGGTGAAGCAGAAGGACTCGTCGTCGGGGAGGTAGCTGCGCACCCGGGCCAGACGGCCGCCGGTGAGGGTGGTGTCGCCGGTGTCGACCAGGGTGATCTTCCAGGGTTCCGCCTTCTGGCGGTGCACTTCCATGTGGTTGAGATCCATATGGAAGGTGACATCACTGGTGTGCAGGAAATAGTTGGCGAAGTACTCCTTGATCACATAGCCCTTATAGCCACAGCAGATGATGAAATCGTTGATGCCGTGGTGGCTGTAGATCTTGAGGATGTGCCACAGGATCGGCTTGCCGCCGATCTCCACCATCGGCTTGGGCCGCAGGTGGGTCTCCTCCGCCAGTCGGGTGCCCAGTCCACCGGCCAGGATGACGGCTTTCATCAGCAAGCAAAGGGCCAGGCAGGCGGCGGCAACTTAGCAAAGGCGCCGCAGAGCACCGGCCCGCCCAGGCCAACAAAACACGACAGTGTCCAAAGCCCCCAGGCAACGCCGGAAGCCACTGGCGAGCATGAAACCCCTTTCCACCACTGGCCTGTGGCCGCCCGAAGCAAGAAGCTGACACTGACGGAGGGGGTTGGCCCAGGCGCTCCTGGGACAGCCGGCACTGACGGAGGCCGATCTGCTGGCCTTCGCGCGCACGGTGAATGGGGGAGCGTTCAAGGATCCGCCCCCGCCGAAGCCCCCCACAGCCACCGAGGTCAAGAACAAGGTGCTGGCCCACTTCCCCTGCAAGTCCGTCACCCAGCTGCGCAAGGACAAGAACTTCCAGCTCTCGATGACGGGCGAAGAGGTGGCGCTGAAGACCAAGGACGACTGGCTGGTGCTCTACCGGCGCTTCATCGGCATTCCGGCCAACGAGCGGAACCGGGAGGACGGACCCACCGTGATCAACGGCAGCGACGTGTGCAGCACTTCCGGCCCTGGGTGGTGTTCGGCCTCGACCCGAAGACCGCCACAGCCAATGAGGTGCGCGAGGCGTTCCGAAGGCTGATCCAGGTACATCACCCCGACCTGCATCTGATTGGTGGGTTTGAGGTTCATTCAGTCACCGCACTCTATTCATGGCCCCTTCTGTCTGCATGGCAGTCATCTGTAGCCATTTAACGCTTGCCATCAGGTTGCGGCTCAGGTGTATGGCATTGTTAGCCGATTTCCAGCCTGCATCACAGATCACCTGGTTCGAGGCCTGTGTGCTTAGCGATTCGAGACAGCATCCTGGGGCCAAGCTCCTCGCCATCATGGAATGCAATGCTGCCAATACTTTCCTGGCCCTGGCTGACGGCCAATTACCCATGCAGAGAGTGGAAGCGAAAACCGGATGTTGACTGGCTCGGATTCACCATTTTCAAGCCGATCAGCGATAACACGAAGGGCTAGGACTTCAGCCTTTGCCATTGCATCAGCAGAGCAGCTCCCGTAGGCAAGGACTCCAGGCAGCTCCGGCACCTCCGCGATCCATCGACCGTCGACTTCTTGTTCGCACTCCAAAGTGAAATTCATGCTGAGCTCCCTATTGATGTCACCTTAGCAATATTCCATACCAGAACGCATCTTGTTCCTCCGCTCAGTTCGGCGCCCTTCCCAGAGATTCAGCCAACGATGATGGATAGATCGTGCGCAGCCACGCTCTATCCGAAGTTGAACAAGCCGGCAACTCTGGACGACACTCCATCAAGGAACCCCAACTCCAGCCGTGGTTAACGGGTCCGTGAACCACTTGTGCCCTCAACTACAACAGAGCGCAATGCTGTGATTCAAGCGGGATGCTCCAGCGGCAGCCCCTGCGCCTTCCAGGCCCGCAGGCCGCCGCGCAGGTTGGCCACCCGGGTCAGCCCTTTCTTCTGCAGCTGTTGGGTGGCCAGGGCGGAGCGGCTGCCGGAGTGGCAAAGCACCACCGTGGGCCGATCCGTGGGGATCTCGTCGGCTCGTGTCGGCAACTCGGGCAGGGGAATCAACAGGCTGCCCAGGATGCGACCGTCCGGACCCTGCACCTCCGCTTCGGAGCGCACGTCCACCAGCGTCAGGGCCTCGCGGTGGTCGGCCACCCAGTCGGCCGTCAGTTCCGGCAGACCGGCATAGCTGCGCTCGATCGGTGCCCAGTCGTCCGCTTCCTCCAGGCCATTGTCAGCGGGCCGGCCGGAGCGCAGGTTGGCCGGCAGGGCGACGGCGATCCGGTTGGGGTGGGGGAGATGCAGGTTCTCCATGGAGCCCACGAAGTCGCGCTCGTCGGCCTCGCCTCCGAGCCGGGCGTTGTAGGCCTTCTCCTCGGCCACCGAACTCACCGCGCGGCCGCTGTAGTCGTGGGCCGGGTAGAGCAGGCAGTGGTCGGGCAGGGAGAGGAGCTGCTCGGTGATCGAGTGGTAGAGGGTGGCGACATCCCCCTGCTGAAAGTCGCAGCGGCCGCAGCCCCGCACCAGCAGGGCATCACCCGTGAAGGCCACGCTGTGGTCATCGAGCACCACGCTGAGGCAACCGTCGGTGTGGCCGGGTGTGGCACGCACCTCCAGATGGCGGCCGCCGAAACTCACGCGATCACCGTGGCGCAGGGGCAGGGTTACGTTCTCGGCCCCGGCGACGGCGGCCAGGGCGATGGTGCAGCCGGTGGCCCGGTGCAGTCGCCAGCTGCCGGTCACGTGGTCGGCATGCACGTGAGTGTCGAGGCTGGCGACCAGCTGGATGCCCAGCTCCCGGATCAGGGAGAGATCACGGGGGTGCTGCTCGTACACCGAATCGATCAGCACCCCCTGCCGGGAGGCCACATCCGCCAGCAGGTAGGTGAAGGTGCTGGTCTCGGCGTCGAACAGCTGCCGCAGCAGCAGCGGAGCACCGCCGGCGGCGGCAGCCAGGGCGAAGGGAGCGTTGGAAGCCATCGCGTCTGGGGCGTCAGCCCTTCAGCTTGGGGCGGCCTTCCGCCAGCACGCCCTGCAGGTAGGCGCCCACGAACATCTCGGCCAGGCCGATCAGCATCGGCTTCACCTCATGGGATCAGGCCAAGCCAATCGATTCGGTCACCGACGAGAGTTGGACCATCAACACATCGGTGTGGACGGGCAACTCACACCCCCAGCGGTTCCCCCTGGGCCTTCTTCTGCTCGGCCAGCACCTGCTCGAGACCCTCGATGTCTTCGTCGGTGATCTTGGTCTGCATCGGGCAGTGCTTGGGGCCGCACATCGAGCAGAACTCGGCCTGCTTGTAGATGTCGGCCGGCAGGGTTTCGTCGTGGTACTCGCGGGCCCGCTCCGGATCCAGGCTGAGGTCGAACTGCTTGTTCCAGTCGAAGGCATAGCGGGCGCGGCTGAGCTCATCGTCGCGGTCGCGGGCGCCGGGGCGGTGGCGGGCGATGTCGGCGGCGTGGGCGGCGATCTTGTAGGCGATCAGTCCCTCGCGCACGTCTTCGGCGTTAGGCAAGCCCAGGTGTTCCTTCGGCGTCACATAGCAGAGCATCGCCGTTCCGTGCCAGCCGGCCAGGGCGGCGCCGATGGCGCTGGTGATGTGGTCGTAGCCGGGGGCGATGTCGGTAACGAGGGGCCCGAGCACGTAGAAGGGCGCCTCGCTGCACTCCTCCATCTGCTTCTTGACGTTGAACTCGATCTGATCCATCGGCACATGGCCCGGACCCTCCACCATCACCTGAATGTCGTGCTTCCAGGCGCGGCGGGTGAGCTCACCCAGGGTCTTCAGTTCCGCCAGCTGGGCCGCATCGGAGGCGTCGTGCTGGCAGCCCGGCCGCAGCGAATCCCCCAACGAAAAACTGCAGTCGTAGCGCTTGAAGATCTCGCAGATGTCGTCGAAGCGGGTGAACAGCGGGTTCTGGCGGTGGTGGTACAGCATCCACTGGGCCAGGATGCCGCCGCCGCGGCTCACGATCCCGGTGAGGCGGCCCTTCACCTTGGGCAGGTGCTCGATCAGCAGACCCGCATGGATCGTCTGGTAGTCGACGCCCTGTTGGCAGTGCTTCTCGATCACATGCAGGAAGTCGTCCTCATCGAGCTTCTCGATCATCCCGTGCACGCTCTCCAGCGCCTGGTAAACGGGCACGGTGCCGATCGGCACCGTGGAGGCGTTGATGATCGCCGTGCGCACCTCATCGAGGTTCACGCCGCCGGTGGAGAGGTCCATCACGGTGTCGGCGCCGTACTTCACCGCCAGCTTCAGCTTGGCCACCTCTTCATCGAGGTCGGAGGCATTGGGCGAGGCGCCGATGTTGGCGTTCACCTTGCACTTGCTGGCAATGCCGATCGCCATCGGCTCAAGGCCAGGGTGCTCGATGTTGGCGGGGATGATCATGCGGCCCCGGGCCACCTCCTCCATCACCAGGCTCTCGGGCAGGTTTTCCCGCTTGGCCACGTAGGCCATCTCCTCGGTAATCACCCCCTGGCGGGCGTAATGCAACTGGGTGACGTTGGCTTGACCACGACGCTTCTGGATCCAGGCGCTGCGCATGACGGGCTACGGCAAAGGGCGGGGGCGCTGCCAGAGACTGGTTTCACAGGCCTGTTCCACTTCCCTGCGCCGGCATGACCCGGATCAGGTTCGGAGGGTGTGATCTCAGCCCTGGGCGGAGCGATCGGTGGATCCTGCGCCGGGCACCCCTAGTGACGCTCGAAAGCTAGCAAGGCTGAACGGGGGTAGGGCTGCATACCAGGGAATCCTGGTTCTGTACAGCCTGTACAGAACCAGGATTCAGCGCACCACACCCTGCCCAGGGCAGACGAACCGTCAGGCCTGCAGCCCATCGAGGGCCACGGCCGTCACCCGGTGGTCGCCATCGCCCAGCAGCTCCGCCAGGGCCTCGCGGGCCTCGGCCGCCTCCGGCCCGCGACCATCGCGCACCAGGCGACCCAGGATCTCGGCCCCACCGGCCCGCACCGTGCCGTCGCCATCAGCGATGGCCAGCCGCGCCAGCTCCAGCAGCCAGGCCGCCGGCATCTCCGCCTGCTCGGCCAGGGCCGAGAGGATGCTGCAGCGCACCAGCCACTGGTCGTCGGCCACGAAGGCGTCCCGCAACTGGGGCCAGGCCCGCTCCACGCCGAAGCTGGCCAGGGCGTTGGCGGCCTCGGCGCGCACATTGGCGTCCTCGTCCTGCCGCACGGCCTGCTCCAGGGCCGCCCAGCCCAGCTCGCTGCGCTTCACCCCCAGGCCGGCGCAGGCCAGCGAGCGGATCACGAAGGTGGTCTGCTCCAGCCCCAGCAGCAGCAACGGGATCGCCGCCTCCGCCTCCACCGCCCGCAACCCAGCCAAGGCGGGCATCGCCCGGCTGGGATCGCCCGAAGCGATCGCCTGCCGCGCCGCTTCCAGATCGGGGGTGGATGCACTCACGGGGATCAGGGCGGGGATCCTTCACCTTGGCGCAGTGCGCTTCAGGCCTGTGGCCCCTGGCGCAGCGCCCGCAGCAACTCGGCCCGGCGGCGGCGGCGGCGCAGGGCGCTGGTGCCCAGCAGCCCGCAGCCGATCACCAGGGCGGGAATCGCCGGCAGCCGGTCGGCCCCCTGGCGGGTGAGCAGCACCAGCAGGGCCAGCAGGATCAGCAGCGGCGCGGAGAGCGCCAGCAGGGCGGCCAGGACGCGAGGGGTCCGACGGACGTTCAAACCGGCTGCTCCATCCAACGCAGCAGGCTGAGGGCCAGCACCTTGATGCCCACCTCCAGGCAGCCCTCGTCCGGATCGAAGCTGTTGCTGTGCAAGGGAGTGCAGCCACCGGGCCCGGCCACGCCCAGGCGAAACATCGTGCCGCGGGTGTTGGCCAGCAGTTCTGCGAAGTCCTCGGCCCCCAGGGACGGCTGCTCCAGCCACTGCACCCGGGAGCGGCCCAGCAGGGCCACGGCCGTGTCCGCCACCAGCTGGGTGAGCTCCGGATCGTTGTGCACCGGCGGCGAGATGCAGCGGTAGTGCACCCGCGCTTCGCCGCCATGGCCGCGGCAGAGGGCATGGACGGTGTCCTCAATCCAGCCCGGCAGCTGGGCATGCACCTCCAGATCCAGGCAGCGCACCGTGCCCAGCAGCCGCACATGGTCGGCGATGACGTTGAAGGCCTTGCCGCCTTCGATCAGCCCGAAGCTGACCACCACCGGATGGAGGGGATCGAGCCGGCGGCTGATCGCCTCCTGCAGGCCGCTCACCACCCGGGCGGCGATCCAGATCGCATCGGTGCTCTGGTGCGGCCGGGCGCCATGGCCCCCTTCGCCCAGCACCTCCACCTCCAGTTCCCCCGCCGCGGCCGTGAGGCTGCCACTGCGCACCCCCACGGTTCCCACCTCCAGGCTGGGGAACACGTGCACCCCGAACAGGGCCTGGACATCGTCCATCGCCCCGTCGGCGCGCATCCAGGCCGCCCCTTCGGCCGTCTCCTCCGCCGGCTGGAACAGCAACCGCACCCGGGCCGTGAGCCGGTCGGCCACGCTGGCCAGCAGCCGCGCCACCCCCAGGCCCACGGTGGTGTGGATGTCGTGGCCGCAGGCGTGCATCAGGCCCTGGCGGCTGGAGGCATAGGCCAGCTGGGTGCGTTCCTCGATCGGCAAGGCGTCCATGTCGGCCCGCAGGGCCACCAGGGGCGCCCCCAACGGCCCCAGTTCGGCCACCACGCCGGTGCGCCCCACCCCTTCGCGCACCTCCCAGCCCCAGCGCCGCAGCTCACCGGCCACCAGGGCGGCGGTCTGCTGCTCGTGGCCGCTCAGCTCGGGATGGCGGTGGATGTGGCGCCGCAGCTGGATCAGTTCCGGCAACGCCGCCTGCAGGGTCACGTCCATCCCCAGCGCCTCCCAGGTGGCATCAGCCGGGGCCATGGGGGAAAAGGACAACGGGGTCATGGGCGGGTGCGTTTCAGGGGGCCAGGGCCAGGAACTGGGCCAGAGCCTGCACGGGAACGGGCGGCCAGCGCCGTATCTGCAGCAGCCATTCTTTCTGCCGGTAGCGGGGATCGAGGCCGGAGGCCGCGGCCCAGTGGCTCTCCGCCTCCCCCCGGGCGCCCTGTTGCCAGAGCAGCGCCGTGAGGCCAGCGCGGGCATCGGCGAACAGGGGATAGCGGCGGATCAGGCCGCGCAGCTGCTTCTCCGCCGCCGTGGTGTCCCCCAGCTGGAAGGCGGCCAGGGCGGCGCTGGAGCGGGCCATGGCGAAGCCAGGCCGGGCGGCGGCCGCCGCCTCGAAGCATTGGCGGGCTGCCGGCCAGTCGTCCTGGGAGCCGTCCACATTGCCCAGGTTGTAGAGGGCGGAGGCATCCTCCGGATCCCGCTCCAGGATCCAGCGGTAATCGGCGGCGGCCGCCGGCCACAGGCCCAGGGCCTCCTCGGCGGTGCCGCGGTTGAGATGGGGGTCGGCGCTGGCGGGCTCCAGCGCTATGGCTTGGTCCTGGTCGGCGATCGCCGCCAACGGATCCCCCAGGGCGAGCTGCACGTTGCCCCGGTTGCTCCAGGCCGAGGCATCGTTGGGCGCCAGTTCCACCACCTGGTCCCACAGGGGCAGGGCCTCGCCGAACCGCCCCTCGCGGCTGGCGGCCAGGGCCCGATCGAACAGCACCGGCAACGACGATGACGAGGCCTGTCCGCCGGAATCGGCCCGCACCGCCGGCGCCCAGGCCAGGAACCCGGCCAGCAGCAAGGCCAGCACAGACAGAACCGCGGCCGTTCGGTGCTTCACGCCGCCACCGCCTCAGGACCATCGAGGTGGGCACGGCCGGCGTCGGTGACGATCCGCCCCCGGGGCGTGCGCTGCAGGAATCCCAGTTGAAGGAGGTAGGGCTCCACCACCGCTTCGAGGGTGGCGGGATCCTCCCCCAGCCCCGCCGCCAGGGTGTCGAGCCCCACCGGCCCACCGCCGTAGGCCTCCAGCATCAGGCGCAGCAGGCGACGGTCGCTGGCATCCAGGCCGCGGCCGTCCACCCGGTGCAGGGAAAGGGCCTCCTCCACCAGTGCCGCATCGATCTGGCCGTGCCCCCCCACCGCCGCCACGTCCCGCACCCGTCGCAGCAAGCGGTTGGCGATGCGGGGCGTGCCCCGGCAACGGCGGGCCACCTCCTGGGCAGCGCAGGCCCGCAGGGGCAGCTGCAGCAGGCCCGCGGCCCGCACCACGATCGCCTCGAGGTCGCCCTGGCCATAGAACTCCAGCCGCTGGATCAGGCCGAAGCGATCCCGCAGCGGCGAACTCAGCGAACCGGCGCGGGTGGTGGCCCCCACCAGGGTGAAGGGGGCCACGTCCAGGCTGCGGGTGCGGGCGGTGGTGCCCTTACCCACGGTGAGATCGAGGCGGAAGTCTTCCATGGCCGGGTAGAGGATCTCCTCGGCCACCCGGTTGAGGCGGTGAATCTCATCGATGAACAGCACCTCGCGGGGCTGCAGGTTCACCAGCAGACCGACGATGTCGCGGGGACGCTCCAGGGCCGGGGCGCTGGTGATGCGGCAGCGCACCCCCAGCTCCTCGGCCAGCACCAGGGCCATGGTGGTCTTGCCGAGGCCGGGGGGGCCGTAGAGCAGTACGTGGTCAAGGGCCTCCTGGCGGCGGCGGGTGGCCTCCACGGCGATGCCCAGCACCTGCTTCAGCTCACTCTGGCCGATGTAATCCGCCAGGCGCCGGGGCCGCAGCCCGTCCTCCCGCACCACCGGTTCCTCCTCGGGCCTGGCCGTGGGATCGACGAGGCGATTGCTGGGATCGGAGCGGCGATCGGGGCCGGGATCGGCGGGGCCGGCATCTGGCCGACCGTGGCGGCGCCGGCCGGCGGGACCGGACGGATCCGCTCCTCCCGAAGAAATGATCGCCATGAGTGGAGGGTACCGGTCCTGGACCCCGGATGGTGAAGCGAGAGACCTTCAGAAGATCAACCAGAAGATCAACGCCGCCTGTCGACGGCCATCAAAATGATGACGCGAAGAGAAGAATCACTCCACGACAAGACCAGTAAGGTGAGCCCCTTCGCAGACCAGGTTCATGAATCCCGGCATGGCCTCCAACAAGGGAGAGACGTCGCTGGGAGATGCGCCCAGGGAAGAGCATGGCTACCCCCTGATCCTGGTGGCCCTGCTGGTGGCTTCGCTGATCATCTCGGCCGCCTTCCTGCTGCGCGACAGCGGCGTGGTGCCCGGCCATCCGATGGACCAGAGCTTCGCATCAGCCGCCGATCTTTCAATCCGCCACACAGGCGGCCACTGGACCTTTCAATACCCCTCCCTGCAGAGCTCGGGTGGCATCACCTCCACCCTGATAGCCGGTGTCTACAAGCTGATCATTCCCACCTCGAAGGCCACCCTCAACTGGCACATCCGGATCCTGGCGATGGTGATGTACCTGGGCAGTAGCTGGTGGCTGGTGCGCAGCCTGGTGGCCTCAGCATCGGGGCGGATTCTGGCCTACCTGGTGATCTGCATCTCCGGGTTCCAGTTCCTCCAGCCCTCCAGTGATCTCTTCGCCGGCGCCTTCTTCAGCCTGGCCCTGATCGGGCTCCGGCGGGGCTGGCCGCCGGTCCTGACGGCCCTGCTGCTGGCCGTCTTCGGCCTCACCAAGGTGGAGATGATCGCCGCGGCCGTGGTGATCGCGGTGCTGTGGGGGATCCGGGAGCATCACCTGGGCCGCCGCCACCCGGCCCAGCTGACCTGGTTCACCTGTGGCTGGCTGCTGCTGTTTCTGGCCCCGGGCCTGCTGCTCCAGGGGGCCAGCCCAGCGGGGGCCGACAGGAGCATGCTGGCGTTCATCACCGCCTACACGGATTTCTTCAGTAGGCACCAGTTCGGAGGCTTCCACGGCACCATCGACATCGCCACGATGAAGAGCGTGAGGGAAACCCAGTTCCCGGGAGCGAAAAACCTGTTGGACATCATCACCCGGTACCCCGGTCTGTATGCCGACTTCCTCGGCATGTCCACGGCACGCAGCCTGCCCAACCTGATTCACGCGGGAAAGCTGATGCTGATTCCGCTGGGGCTGGTGATCGTTCAGAACCAGCGACTCTCCAGCTTGCGTCCCTATCTGTTCATCCTTCTGGCCGCCAGCGCCTTCACGCTCATCCCCGCCTGGCTGATCATCTTCGTTAAGATCCGCTATGTGGCCAAGCTGTTTCCGGCCATCGTGGCCATCGCCGTGGGGGGCTGCATCGAGCTGAGCGCCACCAACAGGCTCGCCACCCGGATCCTCTGGGCCTGTGGCCTCGGCACCTTGCTCTGGGAGGCGTGGTTCCTGCAGGACATGTGGCAGTACTCCCATTTCAGGTGAGAGAACCCCTCGCGAGCGCACCACTGCCGTCCTCGCCCGAGCGGTAGCCTCCAAGGTTCGATGGGCGAACGGATCCGATGGCGAAGGGGCCCGGCAGGAAGGGCGGTGGTGCCAAGAGCGCCGATCCGGCCAACCGGCTGCTGGCTGACAACCGTCTGGCCAGACACCAGTACGAGATTCTCGAAAGCCTCGAGACCGGCATCGAACTGCTCGGCACCGAGGTGAAGTCGATCCGGGCCGGCCAGGTGAACCTGCGCGACGGCTTCTGCCTGATCCGCAACGGCGAGATGCAGCTCCACAACGTCCACATCTCTCCCCACAGCCACGCCGGCAAGTTCTTCAACCACGAGCCGCTGCGGGTGCGCAAGCTGCTGGCCCATCGGCGCGAGATCGACAAGCTGCGCGTCTCCCTCGACCAGAAGGGCCTCACCCTGATCCCGCTCAACCTGCACCTGAAGGGCTCCTGGATCAAGATCACCATCGGCCTGGGCAAGGGCCGCAAGCTGCACGACAAGCGCCAGGACGAAAAGAACAAGCAGATCGCCAAGGAGACACGGGCCGCCGTCGCCCGGCTCTGAGAAGCGGCCTCAGGGGTTGGCGGGTTCCACCGGCGGTGGCGGTGTGGGGGCCGCTGGGCTGGCAGGCGTCTGGGCGGCGCCAGGTGTGGGCGGTGCCGGCACGGGCGGCGTTTCGGGGTTCTCCTCAGGGGCGGGTGGGGCGTCCGGGGCCGGTGGGGGCGTTGGGGCCGGCGGATCGGCCCGCAGCGACAACCGGATCAGGGCCGGGGCGACGCCGTCGTTGGTGAGCAGCAGCTGCACCGGCGAGCCTTTCTGGGAGCCCAGGGTCACCACCCGCAGCGGCCCCCTGGCCTCCAGCGGGGTGCCCTCAGCGGAGAAGACGCTCATCTGCAGCAGGGGGGAGCCGTTGACCCCAAGGGCCAGGCCATGGCCGGCGGGGAGCCGGATCGGGAACAACCGGGCGCCGCTGGCGGGCACTTCGGCACTCAGGACCTGGGTGGCGCCGGAGGTGGCCTCGATCGGCTCGATCCTGAGGTTCTCCAGGGTCAGGTCAGCGGCGGCGTACCAGATCTGGCGGAAGGGCTCCGGCGGCATCGCCTGGGAGGCGCGGCTCGGCAGCAGGTTCTGCACACTCGCCGACACCAGCTCCCGCAGCACCGCCGGACTCAGGCCCTGGCGCACGAAACCGGCCTGGCGCGCCTCCCAGTCGCTGGCGCTGAAGTTGCCCAGGCGCCGGCGCAAGGGCAGGGGCAGCTGCTCCACCCTGGCCAGCCATTCCTCGGCCAGTTCGTTCCAGACCCGCCGCAGCGGGGCGTCCTCGAGGGTGTCGGAGGGAAGCCGGCCGTTGCGTTCCGGGTACTGGGCCAGCAGGGCCGCATCCACCAGGCTCAGGAACCAGGCCCGGTCGACCTGCATGGCCCGCAGGCGGTTGAGCAGCTGCTGGCGCTGATCCACCTCCGAGGGGGGCAGGCTGCTGGGAAGTTCGGGCACCCCGCCGGGGGGCGGTGTGGCCACCTTGCCGCGGCTCAGCCACCACCAGCCCAGCGCTGTGCCGACCACGGCAGACAGCACCAGGGCGATCAGCACCGGCCAGAAGCCCCCCTCAGCCGCCTCCTCCCGTTCCTCGTGGCGGCGCCGCAGGCTGTCGGTGGCGGCCACGGCGGTGGGCGGCGGCGGTGGGACCGCCATGCGGAGAGGCAGCTGGGGCTCCACCCGGGGCGATTCGGGCGGGCGTGGGGCCTCGGCGGCGGCGACCGGCGGCGGTGGCGGGGCCGGCGCCGCTGCGGGCACCAGGATCACGGTGCGATCAGCCCGGGGCACCGGGCCCGTGCTGTCGGGCATCGCCAGGGACTGGAACGCCACCAGGGCCTGCCCGGCCGAAGCGAAACGCTCGTCGGGATGGCGGCTCAGCAGGCGCTGCAGCTGGTGCCGCAGCTCCGGCTCGGCCTCCAGGGCCGCCGGCCAGCGCCACTGCATCGTGGTCGGGTCGAGCAGGCCCTCCGGGGCATCACCGCTCAGCAGCACCAGGGCCACCACCCCAAGGGCGTGCAGATCCATCCAGGGCTGGGCGGGCTCGCCCCTGGCCAGTTCCGGCGGGGCGTAGCCGGGCGTGGCGCCCAGCAGCCGTTCCCCGGCGCTACCGCCGGGGCTGCCCCGCACCAGGCCGAAATCGAGGGGCACCGGAAGGCCGTCGCTGTCGCGGCGCAGCAGGTTGGCGGGACTCAGATCTCCATGCAGCAGGTCCTGGCTGTGCAGGGCGGCGAGCACCGGCAGCAGCTGGCGCAGCAGCAGCAGCACCTCCCCCGCCCCGAACACCAGCTGACGCTCCGAGCGCAGGTCCAGCAACTGCTGGTAGGTACGGCCCGCCTGCCACTCCCGCACCAGCCAGAGCTGGTCGTCGGCCTCGATCACGGCGCCGATGCGGGGCACCTGGGGATGGAGCACCCCCTGCAGCCGCGACCAGAGGTCCCGGGCCCGGGCCTGGTCCTGCTCCGGTCCGATGCGGCGCAGGGCCACGGGCGCGTCGGCGGCCAGCTGGTCGCTGGCCAGCCACAACGCCCCCTGGGGCCCGGCGTTCTCCGTGCCGATACAGCGCTCCAGCCGGTAACGGCCGCCGATCACCTGACCCTGGGCTGCAGCTGCCGATGTCATGGAATCAGGGCTGCTCCGGTGCGCTCGGGTTGCTCCAGGCCGCGGCCCGCGAGCCAATCATGGTCGTAGAGGCGGGAGCGGTAGCGATCACCGCTGTCGCAGAGCACGGTAACGATGCGATGGCCGGGGCCCAGCCGCCGGGCCGTTTCCACCGCCGCCGCCACGTTGATGCCCACTGAGCCCCCCATGAACAGACCCTCCTGCCACAGCAGCCCGTAGATCGTGCGCAGGGCCATGGGGTCATCGATCCTGACGGCATCGTCGATCGGAGCCCCCGCCAGGTTGGCGGTGACGCGGCTGTTGCCGATGCCTTCGGTGATCGAATTCCCCTCGCTTTTCAAGCTGCCGTCGGTGGCCCAGCTGTAGAGGGCGCTGCCGCAGGGGTCGGCCAGGACGCAGCGGATCGACGGATCCTGCTCCTTGAGATACAGGGCCACCCCCGCATAGGTGCCGCCGGTGCCGGTGGCGGCCACCCAGGCATCCAGCCGACCGCCGGTCTGCTGCCAGATCTCCGGGCCGGTGCTGCCGTAGTGGGCGCGCCGATTGGCGAGATTGTCGAACTGGTTGGCCCAGAGGGCCCCGGGCGTCTCCTCGGCAATGCGGCCGGAGAGGCGCACGTAGTTGGCCGGGTCGCTGTAGGGCACCGCCGGCACCGTGCGCACCTCGGCGCCAAGGCTGCGCAGCAGGCCGATCTTCTCCGCCGACTGGGTTTCGGGGATGACGATCAGGCAGCGGTAGCCGCGGGCATTGCAGAGGTGGGTCAGGCCGATGCCGGTGTTGCCGGCGGTGCCTTCCACCACCGTGCCCCCAGGCTGCAGCTGGCCACTGGCCTCCGCCTCCTGGAGGATGCCCAGGGCGGCCCGGTCCTTCACCGACCCGCCGGGGTTCATGAACTCCGCCTTGCCGAGGATCTCGCAGCCGGTGAGGGCGCTGAGGGCATGGAGCCGGATCAGCGGCGTCCGGCCCACCGCGCCACTGAAACCTTCGCTGATTCCCGTCGTCATGCCATCGCTGTGGGCTCCCATGCGGCTGGCCTTCTCCATGGCTGCGTGGGCGGATCGTAGGGAACATCCCTAAGGTCGGCCCCAGAGAAGGTCAGGTCCATGGGCTCCAGGGCACACTCCCCGGCGGACAGCACCAGGCTCCTGCAACGGCTCCAGGCGGTCCGGCAACACAGTGAACGCCTGATCCAGGGTCTGGAACCAGAGGACCTCTGCCTGCAGGGCATGGCCGATGCCAGCCCGGCCAAGTGGCACCTGGGCCACACCACCTGGTTCTTCGAGACCTTCCTGCTGGACCCCCACCTGAGCGGCCATGAAACGCCCGATCGCCGCTGGGGCCATCTGTTCAACTCCTATTACGAGGCGATCGGCAGCCGCCACCCCCGCCCCCAGCGGGGTCTGCTCACCCGCCCGGCCATCGGCGAGGTGCTGGCCTGGCGCCGGCGCGTCGACGCCGGGCTGGAAACGCTGCTGCTGGAGCTGGATCGCCAGCCCGCCGAGACGGCCGCCCCCCTGCTGGAGCTGGTGGAACTGGGGCTGCAGCACGAGCAGCAGCACCAGGAGCTGCTGCTGATGGATCTGCTCGACGGCTTCAGCCGCAACCCGCTCGAGCCCGCCTACGGCCAGGAGCCCCCTGGGGCAGAGGCTTCTGAGGTCGCCGGCGGCTGGCGCTCCCACCCCGGCGGCCTGGTGGCGATCGGCCATGAAGGCGGCGGTTTCCATTTCGACAACGAAGCCCCCCGCCACCGGCAGTGGCTGGAGCCGTTCCTGGTGGCCGAAACGCTGGTCAGCAACCACGACTACGCCGCCTTCATCACCGACGGGGGCTACCGGCGGCCGGAGCTGTGGATGAGCGAGGGCTGGGCGGTGGTGCAGGAGCGTGGCTGGTGCGCCCCGCGCTACTGGCGCGGGGAGTGGGAATTCGGCCTGGCGGGCCGCCGGCCACGCCACCCCCAGGCGCCGGTGCGGCACCTGAGCTGGTTCGAGGCCGATGCCTACGCCCGCTGGAGCGGCGGCCGGCTGCCCAGCGAGGCCGAATGGGAGCTGGTGGTGGCGCAGGCCGCCCAGCCCGGCGGCCGCCCCCTGCCCCAGGCCTTCGCGGCCCTCTGGCAGTGGACCGCCAGCCCCTACCGTCCCTACCCCGGCTTCCACCCCCCCGCCGGTGCGGTAGGGGAATACAACGGCAAGTTCATGACCTCCCAGTTCGTGCTCCGGGGCAGCAGCTTCCTCACCCCGGCGGGCCACGCCCGAGCCACCTACCGCAACTTCTTTGCCCCCCACTGCCGCTGGATGGCCGCCGGCCTGCGCCTGGCCCGTGACGGAGCCAACGAGTCATGCTGATCGACCTCCATCCCGAGCCGGCCGACATGGCCCGGCTGGTGATCGAGGGCATGGGCCGCCAGCCGAAGCAGTTACCGGCCTGGTTGCTCTACGACGCCGAGGGGTCGCGCCTGTTCGAGGCGATCTGCGAGCAGCCGGAGTACGGCCTCACCCGCACTGAAACGGCCCTGCTGGAGGCACGGGCGGCCGAGCTGGCCGCCGCCCTCGGGCCCGGGGTGGTGGTGGAGTTCGGGGCCGGCAGCGCCCGCAAGGTGAGCCCGCTGCTGGGCGCCCTGCAGCCGGCGGCCTACGTGGCCCTCGACATCAGCGCCGACCACCTGGCGCCCGCCTGCCGGGCCCTGCAGCGCCGCCACCCCGACCTGCCTGTGCTGGGCATCTGCTGCGACTACAGCCTCCTGGAACAGCTGCCGGGTCACCCCGCCCTGGAGGGCCATGGGCGGCTGGGTTTCTACCCGGGCAGTTCGATCGGTAACTTCGATCCCGCCGGCGCCCAGGCACTGCTGCGCCAGTTCCGCCGGCTGCTGGGGGCCGGCAGCCGCGTGCTGATCGGCATCGACCAGCCCAAGGCGGTGCAGCGGCTGGAGGCGGCCTACAACGATGCGGCCGGCTGGTCGGAAGCCTTTGCCCGCAACCTGCTCACCCGGCTCAACCGCGATCTGGACGGCGACTTCCAGGCGACCGACTTCCAGTACCGGGCCTGGTGGGACGCCGATCAGGGCCGCATCGCCATGGCCCTGGTGAGCCAGCGGGACCTGGAGGTGCGGCTGGCGGACCGCTGCTGGCCGTTCGCGGCCGGTGAGCCGCTGATCACGGAGTACAGCTACAAGTACAGCCCCGAGGCCTTCCTCGCCCTGGCGGCCTCGGCCGGCTGGCGGGGGGCAGGCCGCTGGAGCGACCCGGCCGGCGATTTCGCCCTGCATCTGCTGGTGCAGGCAGACTCGGAACAGCACCGGAGTGATCGATGAGCAGGGAGGAGCAGCGCCAGTCCATGCGCGGGGTGCGTGAAGGGCTGATCGAGGAACTCGAGGGCCTGTACCGCAAGGCCTTCGACCGCATCGGCGAGCAGGACCTGGGCGAAGGGGCCATCGCCCGGCTCACCCAGCTGCTGCTGCGCTCCCGCGAGGCGGCCATCACCCCCCTGCAGGAAGAGATCGAAGCGCCCCTGATCACCCGCGCCCCCGGCGAACCCCTGCCATGAGCAGCTGGCTGGAGGAACTGGAGGCGCGGCTGGATCAGCAGCTGGAGAGCTTCCTGCGCACCAATCCCCAGCAGGAAGAGCTGCTGCGGGGCCAGGCCGCCCGCGACCGCCAGCGGCAGTTGCTGGCCGAACGGGTCCGCCTGCGGCAGCAGGCCGAGGAGCAGCGGCAGCAGCTGCTGAAGCTGGCCGAGGAGATCCGCCAGTGGCAGGGGCGGATCGGCCGGGCCCGGAGCGCCGGGGCCGGGGAGCTGGCCGGCCGCGCCGAAGCCCATGTGGCGGGCCTGATGGACCAGGGCCGCCAACGCTGGCAGGCCCTCACCGACCTGGGCCAGCGCTTCACCAGCGTCGAGCAGGAGCTGGCCGAGCTCGCCAGCCAGCGCAGCTCCGGCCCCGCCGCCACCCCCGACCTGGAGGCCGACTGGGCCCGGTTCGAGGCCCAGCAGGAGCTGCAGGAGCTGAAGCGGCGCAGCCAGCGCTGAGCCACCCCACCCCATGGGATTTCTGCTCTCCAAACTGCTGCCCCTCGGCCTCTACCCCCTCGGCCTGGCCCTGCTGCTGCAGATCGCGGGCCTGGCCAACCGCCAGCGCCGCTTCGGTCCGGTCCTCTCCAGTGTGGGGATCGTGCTGCTCTGGCTGGCGGCCACGCCCCTGCTGAGCCGCCAGCTGGTGTGGGGGCTGGAGGAACGGGCCGCCCGGCTGACGCCGTCGCCGATCCCCCGGGCCGACGCGGTGCTGGTGCTGGGGGGAGGGCTGCGGCCCGCCCTGCCGCCACGCCAGGGGGTGGAAGTGAACGAGGCCGGCGACCGGCTGCTGCGCGCCGTGGCCCTGATGCGCGAGGGCAAGGCCCCCTGGCTGCTGGTGACCGGCGGCAGGGTCACCTTCATGGCCAACGATCCGGCCGCTGGCGAGGCCCGGCTGGCCAAGGCCCTGGCCACCAGCCTGGGGGTGGCGGCCGATCGGATCGTCACCAGTGAAGAGGGGCGCAACACGGCGGAAGAGACCGCCGCCCTGGTGCGGGTGGCCCGCCAGCGGGGCTGGAGCTCCCTGCTGCTGGTCACCAGCGCCACCCACCTGCCCCGCTCGCTGGCCACCCTGCGCCGGGCAGCACCCGAGTTCCGGATCATCCCGGTGGCCTGCGACTTCCAGCTGGCCGACCGAAGATCCTTCGGCACCCCCACCCTGGCCGGCAGCCTGATGGGTCTGCTGCCCAGCGCCGAGGCACTGGTGCTGACCACCTCCGCCATGCGGGAGCATCTGGGCCTGCTCGCCTACCGCTGGCGGGGCTGGATCTGAGCCGCCGCTGCCACGGCCCGTTGGAGCTCTACTTCTTGGGCACCGGGGGCACCAGGCTCACCCCTTCGGGCGGCGGAGTGGGGTCGGGATCGGCGATCAGCATGTGCTGCAGCACGATCTCCGGACGTTCACTGTCCCGCCAGCGGATGCGATAGGCGGGCATCTTGGTCCCCCGGCTGGTGGTCTGCTCCACGGGCTCCATGACCCAGCCACGACGCGATCGCCCCTGGGGATTGCGCTTCACCACAGCATCGGCGTGTTGAAAGCGAAAACCGACGCGCTCACCACTCATACCAGAGCCCCGAGGGGGAAAAGGCCTACTGGGGCCATTATCCCACTGCGTCGGTTCCGGCCTTGTCGCGGGCCTCCGGGCGCAGCAGGGGGAAGGCGATCACATCACGGATCGAGGGGCTGTCGGTGAGCAGCATCGCCAGCCGGTCGATGCCGATGCCGAGGCCGCCGGTGGGGGGCATGCCCACCTCCAGGGCGTGCAGGAAGTCCTCATCCACCGTCTGGGCTTCCGGATCGCCCGCCTGGCGGCGCAGCTGCTGCAGCTCCAGCCTGGCCCGCTGATCCAGCGGATCGATCAGCTCGCTGAAGGCGTTGGCCGTCTCCCGCCCGACGATGAACAGCTCGAAGCGCTCCACCAGCCCCGGCTTGCTGCGATGGGCCCGGGCCAGGGGCGAGTTCTCCACCGGGTAATCCATCACGAAGGTGGGCTGCACCAGGGTGGTCTCCACCGCCTGCTCGAAGGCCTCCACCAGCAGCCGGCCCATACTGTCGGCCGCCTCGGGGACCGCCAGGCCGGCGGCCTCCATGGCCGCGGCCGCCTGGGAGCGCTCGCTGAAGCTGTGGAAATCCAGGCCAGTCGCCTGCTCCACCAGCTCGTGCATGGTGACCCGGCGCCAGGGCGGGGTGAGATCGATCGCCGTGCCCTGGTAAGTGACCCGGGTGTCCCCACAGACCTCCAGACAGGCCGCGGCCAGCAGCTGCTCGGTGAGGTCCATCATCGTGTGGTAGTCGGCGAAGGCCTGGTAGATCTCCACCGACGTGAATTCGGGGTTGTGCCGGGTGCTGATCCCCTCGTTGCGGAAGATGCGGCCGAGCTCGTAGACCCGCTCGAAGCCCCCCACCACCAGCCGCTTGAGGTGCAGCTCGGTGGCGATGCGCAGGGTGAGGGGCAGGTCGAGGGCGTTGTGGTGGGTGGCGAAGGGGCGGGCGTCGGCACCACCCGCTTCGGTCTGCAGGACGGGCGTTTCAATCTCAAGGAAGCCGCGATCGTCGAGCCAGCGGCGCATGGCGCTCACCAGCCGCGCCCGCCGCCGGAAGGTCTCACGGGTGTGGGGCGAGACGATCAGATCGAGGTAGCGCTGGCGGTAGCGCTTCTCCACATCCGCCAGGCCGTGCCACTTGTCGGGCAGGGGCTGGAGCGCCTTGGTGAGCATCACCCAGTCGGTCACCTTGACCGAGAGTTCGCCCCGATCGGTGCGGCGCAGGCTGCCGTGCACGCCGATCCAGTCGCCGCCATCCACCAGGGAAGTGATCTGGGCGAAGCCTTCGGGCTCCTCCGGGTGGGCCGCCAGCAGGGTGGCCTTCTCGATGAACAGCTGGATCGGGCCGGATTCGTCGGCGATGGTGAAGAAGGCCAGCTTGCCCATCACCCGCCGGGTCATCACCCGGCCGGCAATCGCCACCACCTCCGCCCGCTCTTCGCCATTGGGCAGGTCGGCATGGGCCTGCTGCAGCTCGGCGGTGCGGTGGCTGGGGGCGAAGCCGAGCGCATAGGGGGCCCGACCGAGGGACTCCAGGGTGCGGGCTTTCTCCAGACGGGTCTCACGCAGATCCGACAAGGCAGGCAGGGCGATGGAGAAGGGTCGCAGCCATCCTGCAGGATCAGCCTGCGGCAGCCAGGGTGGCCTCGCCCATCCGCTGGGAGGCGTAGCCCGTGCCCCGCACCGTGAGGATCAGCTCGGGGTTGCGGGGATCGGGCTCGAGCTTGCCGCGCAGTCGGGCCACGTAGACATCCACCACGCGCAGGTCGGCGGCCCGGCGGGGGGGATAGCCCCAGAGCTGCTCGAGGATCTCAGCCCGCGGCACCACCCGGCCCGGCTCCCGGAACAGCAGCTCCAGCAGGCTGAATTCGGTATAGGTGAGGGCGATGCGCTGCCCCCCCCGGGTCACCTGACGGCGGTTGGTGTCGACCACCAGATCGCCCACCCGCAGCACACCGGAGCCGGTGGGCAGCTCCCGCGGTTCGCTGGTGGCCGCCCCCCGGCCCATGCGCCGCAGGATCGTGGAGATGCGAGCTTCGAGTTCCTTGGGGCTGAAGGGCTTGGGCAGGTAGTCGTCGGCCCCCAGATCCAGGCCCGCCACCCGCTCGGCGATGGCATCGAGGGCGGAAAGAAAGATGATCGGCACGCAGGATTCGGCCCGCAGGCGCCGGCAGACAGCAAAGCCGTCCAGCTTGGGCAGCATCACATCGAGCACGACCAGGTCGGGCTGCTCCTTGTGGAAGAGCGCCAGGGCCTCCTCGCCGTCCTCGGCACAGAGCACGCGGTAGCCCGACAGCTGGAGACGCATCTGCAGCACGCGGCGCACTGCTGCTTCGTCATCGACGACCAGCAGGGTGGCAATTGGCTGGGAGGGCTGCTGGTCGGAAGGGAGCGTGGACGAGGGTTGCTGGGAGGGGGACCCACCGCCGCCGGATGCCTCCAGATCAGCACCATCGGTGAAGGAGGATGCAACCGTGGGCATGGGCAACGCTCCGGTCCGCTCGGATGAAGAATCGCAACCATAACGCGACGTCGTCTGGGACGGCGAGCACGGAATCGGCTCCGGCACTGGGGTTCTGAGCCAAAGGCAACATTTCTTCAGAATGCCTGTGCCGCCGGCCGCTCCCCTCAGGGCCAGCGGGCCTCGGCATAGCGGTTCCACTGCAACGCGGCTTCGGCCAGGGCTTCGTCGCTGCCGAGCTGCCCCAACATGGCGCGCTGCAGCTGGGTGTAAAGGATCGCCTGCAGCCGCTTCACCCCCGGGGTGGCCGGCACCAGCACCCTGGCTTGGGCCAGGGTCTCGATCGAAAGCAGCCGGGCGTTGTGCACCAGGCGTTCCTGGCCATCACCTGGAACCGCCCCCCGCAGCTTCCGCTCCAGGCTCGCCAGCGCTCCCCTGGAGGAGGGCAGCACCCGGGCCTCCTCAGCGAAGGCCAGCTGGTTGGCCGCATCGCTCAGGAACAGGGCGAAGCTCACCGCCTCAGGGGCCATGGCGCTCTGGCGGGGCACCACCAAGTTCATCACCGCCACGTTGGCCTCCCCGTTGGCTCCGGTCAGGGGCGGGAAGGGGGCGGAGGTGGCGGCGATGCCGGGGGCGTTGGTCTGGAGGTTGCGCAGAAAATCGGGGCCACTGGCCACCTGGGCCAGATCCCCGGCCTGGAACAGCTCAATGGCCCGTCGGTATCCCTGGCTGACCACCTCCCGCGGCAGCAGCCCGCGGCGGTAGAGGTCGCTCCAGAAGGCGAAGGCCCGCCGGCCGGCCGGACTCTTGAAGGCCGCCCGCTGGCGGTCGTTGAGCAGTTGCACCCCCATCTGCACCAGGGCCTCCATCAGTTCACCGGAGTCGTCGGGGACGACGGTGACGAACAGGGCGTAACGACCGGTGCGGCGCCGGACGGCTTCGGCGTAGGCCGGCACCTCCTCCCAGCGGCGGGGCGGGGCGGTGAGGCCGGCCCGCTGCAGCAAGCGGCGGTTGGCGATCGTCACCCGGGCCGTCAGGTACCAGGGAATGCCGAACTGCTCGCCCTGCTGCTGGCCCGAGGTCCAGATGCCGGCCAGGTAGCGATCGGCGGCGTCGGGGGGGAGCAGGGGGGTGAGATTCCGCAGCCCCCCCTTGCTGGCCAGGTTGGCGGCGAAGTTGGGGTTGAGGTTGACCAGGTCGGGGGCGGTGCGGGCGAACACCGCCGCCAGCAGCTTGCGTTCCACCGAGCCCCAGGGCACGTCGGTCCAGCGCACGGTCACGCCGGGGTGGACCTGCTCCCAGGCCGCGATCACCCGCCGCATGTAGGTGTTGAAGCGGGGCGCCAGATCCAGGGTCCAGACGTTCAGCACCTTGCCCTCCCTGGGTCTGGGCCCCCGGGCGCAGGCTCCGGCGCCCAGGGCGAGGGCGACGGGGGCGGCCAGCAGCCGCAGGGCCTGGCGTCGTGGCAGGGATCTGGGCATCACTCAGCGCCGCCAGCCGGAGCCCACCTGGCGCCAGAGCAGCAGCTGCAGGGAACAGAGCATCGGGGCGAGCAGGGCCGTGATCAGGGTCTGGGCGAGCAGGACCCGCAGGCCGGGACCTGCCAGATCATCCCAGCGCCACCCCGGCAGGGCCAACAGGGCGGGGTTCAGCCCCTGACCCTCCAGGCGGCGGCCCAGCTCCGGTCCCGCCAGCTGGATCGCCTCCCGGGTGCCCACCCAGTCCTGGACCCCCCACTGCAGGATCAGGGTGAGGCCGAGCAGGGCCGTGCCCAGCAACGCCAGCAGACCGAGGCTGAAACTGCGCTGGATCGGCGGTGCCCGGCGTCCCATCCGCCCCCACCACCAGCCCAGCAGCAGCAGGGCGGGCGCCTGGGTGACACCGCCGGGGTACACCGCATCCAGCAGCAGCCCCAGGGCGAGGCCGGCGCAGGCCCCGGAGAAGGGGCCGTCGCTCAGCGCCCAGGGCAACAGCCACAGCACCGCCCAGCAGGGGCCGACGCCGTCGAGGCTGAGCCAGCCCGGCGAGGCCAGGACGAGCAACGGCACCAGCAGGGCCGAGGCGGCGAGCAGGGGCTGCCGGATGAGCAGGTCCATCAGCGCACCTGCACCTGCACCCAGTCGAGGGCCGACACCGGCGCAATCAGCTGAACCACCGCCTCCGGTGCAGGGTCGGCATTGGCATCCATGGTCTGGATCACCCCCACCGGCAGGTTCGGCGGCACCAGGGTGCTGGCGGGCGATGTCACCACCACATCACCGGGGCGGGCCTGGGGATCCTTCTCCAGGAAACGCAGCAGGGGCCGGGCGGAGCCGATGCCGGTGAGCAGGCCGTGGTGCTGGGTGCGCCCCACCCACACCCCGACCCGGCTGCGGGGGTCGGTGAGCAGGGTGACGCTGGCGGTGCTGGGGGTGACGCTGCCCACCAGGCCGACCAGACCACCCGGACCGAGCACCGCCTGTCCGGCGCGGATGCCGCTGAGGGCCCCCTGGCCGAGCAGCAACTGGCGCCACCAGCCCGAGCCATCACGGGAGATCACCGGAGCGGTGACCCGGTTGGGATTCTGCTTCTGCAGCTCCAGGAGGCTTCGCAGCCGTTGGTTGTCCTGCTCCAGCTGGGCCAGGCGGGTCCCATCCTCCACCCGCCGGGCTGACTGCAGCCATTCGGCCTGGGCCGTCCCGGGCCAGAAGGGTCGGCTCAGGAGCGCATAGGCATCAGAGAGAACCGCCCCCTTGCTGAGGCGCACGGCCACGAGGGCCAGCAGCACCAGCAGCCAGGGGGTGATCCGTCGCAGGGACGAGCCTTGGACGAAACGCAGCCAGCTCCATGCCGGCATGGGGATCAGGCCGTCTGACGGAGAAATTCGGGGGTGTCAAGCACCCGCTCCAGCCGGCTGTAGTCCTCCAGGACCATGCCGCAGCCGTTGACCACGCAGAGCAGGGGGTCTTCGGCCACGTGGGTGAGGATGCCGGTTTCGTGGCTGATCAGGTCGCAGATGCCCCGCACCAGGGCACCGCCGCCGGCCAGCATGATGCCCCGGTCGACGATGTCGGCGGCCAGCTCGGGAGGGGTGCGCTCCAGGGTGCGCTTGACCGCCTCGACGATCACATTGAGCGGCTCCGCCATGGCTTCACGGATGTCTCCGGCGCGGATGTTGATCGTGCGCGGCAGGCCGGAGAGCAGGTGCAGACCGCGCACGTCCATGGAGGTCTCGTCGTGGCCGTCGTCGGGGAACGCCGAGCCGATGCGGATCTTGATGTCCTCGGCGGTGCGCTCCCCCACCACCAGGTTGTGCACCTTCTTGAGGTAGACGCTGATGGCGTCGCTCAGCTCGTCACCCGCCACCCGCACCGACTCGCTCAGCACGGTGCCGCCCAGGCTGAGCACGGCCACCTCGGTGGTGCCGCCGCCGATGTCGACGATCATGGTGCCCACCGGATCGGTGACCGGCAGGCCAGCGCCGATGGCGGCCGCCACCGGCTCATCGATCAGGTGCACCTGCCGGGCCCCGGCGAGGCCAGCCTGGTGCACGGCCCGGCGCTCGACGCCGGTGACACCGCTGGGGATGCCGATCACCAGGCGGGGGGCGATCACGCCGCGGCCTTCGTTGCCCTTCTGGATGAAGCTTTTGATCATCTGCTCAGCGGCATCGAAGTCGGCGATGACGCCGTCGCGCAGGGGCCGGATCGCGCGGATGTTGCCGGGGGTGCGGCCCAGCATCAGCTTGGCCTCCTCCCCCACCGCCAGGGGGGTGCCGCGCTCCAGGTCGATCGCCACCACGGACGGCTCCTGCAGCACGATCCCCTTGCCCGAGACGTACATCAGTGTGTTGGCCGTCCCCAGATCGATGCCGATATCGCGGGAGAACTGGAAACGGCGGAAAAACACGGGCAAGGCCTCTGGCAGCGGTGAATCATAGGTGGGGCCATCCCGGCGGACCGGTCAAGCCGCTGTGGGTGTGACAACCGGGACGAAGGGTGGAACGGAAAGGGAGAGGCCCCCGATCGGGGTGCCCCATCATTGATCCACTCGTTCCAGGAGCACGCCATGGGCGTCAATTCCATCACCCTCGTCGGCCGGGCCGGCCGCGACCCGGAGGTCCGTTACTTCGAATCCGGCAGCATGGTCGCCAACCTCACCCTGGCGGTGAACCGCCGCAGCCGCGACGACGAGCCCGACTGGTTCAACCTGGAAATCTGGGGCAAGCAGGCCCAGGTGGCCGCCGACTACGTCCGCAAGGGTGCCCTGATCGGCATCATCGGTTCCTTCAAGCTCGACCGCTGGACGGACAGGGCCAGTGGCGAGGAGCGCAGCAAGCCCGTAATCCGGGTCGATCGGCTGGAGCTGCTCGGCAGCAAGCGGGACGCCGAAGGAGGCGGTGGCGGCAGCTTCGGCGGTGGTTTCGGCGGCGGCGAACCCAGCGAGGAGGAAGTGCCGTTCTGAGCCTGCGGGCACGGATTTGGCCCTGGGGGCTTGTGCCAGTGACTCAGCCGGGTTATCAAGCGTCCGAAGCCAGAGAAGGCGCCCCCCGGGGCGCCTTTTTTACTGTCAGGGGCGGTTCCGGCTCTGCTTCCAGATGCGCAGCCCCAGCCAAACGGCCCCGGCCAGCACCGCCAGCACGAGCAGAACCTTCACCACCTTGGCGGCGGGCGCGATCCAGAGCTCGACCTTGGTGTAGCTCTCCCCCAGGGCCAGGCCCGCCAGCGTCAGCAGCAGGGTCCAGATCAGGCTGCCGGCGGTGGTCCAGAGCAGAAAGGGCGTCAGAGGCATCATTTCAATGCCGGCGGGCACCGAGATGAGGGTGCGAATGCCGGGCACCAGCCGGCCCCAGAACACCAGGGCCGTGCCGTGGCGGCTGAACCAGCGGCGGCTGCGGTGCAGTTCCTGGGGACTGATGCCGATCCAGCGTCCGTGGCGCTCGAGCCAGTGCTCGATGCGCTCCTCGTTCACCAACCGGCCGATGCCGTACCAGGGAAGGGCGCCGAGAACGGTGCCCAGCAGGCCCGCCAGCACCACCGGAATCAGGGAGAGCTTGCCCTGCTGCACATAAAACCCCCCGAGCGGCATGATCAGCTCGGAGGGAATCGGGGGGAACAGGTTCTCCAGAAACATGGCCGCGAAGATCGCGCCATAGCCCGTTGCAGGGTTGGCCTCCACCGCCGACCCGATCATCTCGGGCAGCTTCTGGACCAGTTCGATCGCCATCGGGCCAGCCGGATCAGAGGCGCCAGTCTTCCACGACGGCCCGGACACTGCCAGCAGTGCCGGGCCGTCGCCGCTCAGTAGCGGTAGTGGTCGAGCTTGTAGGGGCCTTCGACGGGGACAGCGATGTAGGCGGCCTGCTCGGCCGTGAGCTCGGTGAGCCGGGCGCCGATCCGCTCGAGGTGCAGGCGGGCCACCATCTCATCGAGGTGCTTGGGCAGCACGTAGACCTCCTTGCCGTAGGCATCGCCCTTGGTGAACAGCTCGATCTGGGCCAGCACCTGGTTGGTGAAGGAGTTGCTCATCACGAAGCTGGGGTGGCCGGTGCCGCAGCCCAGGTTCACCAGCCGGCCCTCAGCCAGCAGGATGATCCGGTTGCCGCTGGGCAGGATCACGTGATCCACCTGGGGCTTGATGTTCTCCCAGGCGTACTGCTTGAGGGACGCCACATCGATTTCGTTGTCGAAGTGGCCGATGTTGCACACGATCGCCTGGTTCTTCATGGCGAGCAGGTGCTCATGGCGGATCACCTGGTAGTTCCCCGTGGCGGTCACGAAGATGTCCACATCCGCCACCACGTCCTCAAGACGGACGACGCGGTAGCCCTCCATGGCGGCCTGCAGGGCGCAGATCGGATCGATCTCGGCGATCATCACCGTGGCACCGAGCCCACGCAGGGACTGGGCCGAACCCTTGCCCACGTCGCCGTAGCCCAGCACCAGGGCCACCTTGCCGGCCACCATCACATCGGTGGCGCGCTTGATGCTGTCGACCAGCGATTCGCGGCAGCCGTAGAGATTGTCGAACTTGCTCTTGGTGACCGAATCGTTGACGTTGATGGCCGGGAAGGGCAGCTCACCGCTCTTCTGCATCTGGTACAGACGGGCCACGCCGGTGGTGGTCTCCTCGGTCACGCCCTGGATGTTGGCGTAGATGCGGGAGTAGAAGCCGGGCTGCACCGCCAGACGCTGGCGGATGGAGTTGAACAGGGCCACTTCCTCCTCGCTGGAAGGGCTGTCGAGCACCGAGAGATCCTTCTCGGCCTTGCTGCCGAGCACCACGAGGCCGGTGGCATCGCCGCCGTCATCGAGGATCATGTTGGGGGTGCCACCATCGCCCCACTCGAGGATGCGGTGGGTGAAGGCCCAGTACTCATCAAGGGTTTCGCCCTTGTAGGCAAACACCGGGATGCCGGCGGCGGCGATGGCGGCGGCGGCGTGATCCTGGGTGGAGAAGATGTTGCAGGACGCCCAACGCACTTCGGCGCCGAGGGCCACCAGGGTCTCGATCAGAACGGCGGTCTGGATCGTCATGTGGAGACTGCCGGCGATCCGGGCCCCCTTGAGGGGTTGCTCGGTGCCGTAGGTCTGACGCAGGGCCATCAGGCCGGGCATCTCGGTTTCGGCGATCGCCAGTTCCTTGCGGCCCCAGTCGGCCAGGCCGAGATCGGCGATCACATAGGAACTTGTGGCCTGAACGCCAGCAAACGCAGCCTCAGGGCTGGAAGGTGTTGCCACCATGAAGGGAAAGCTCCCTGACGGGAGGACGAAACAATGGAAATATCTGCAGAGACGCCGAGGCTTCGGGCTCGCTGGCAGGCAATCTACAAGGGTGGAAACGAATGACGCGATCGAGGTGTGCCATCTGGCGGACCCCTCCGCCACCGACGCCCTGGGGCGGCGGCTGGCCTCGCAGCTGATCGCCGCTGGTGCCGGTGACGGCGCCCTGCTGCTGCTGCGGGGGGACCTGGGCACGGGCAAGACGTCGCTCGTGCAGGGACTGGCCGCCGCCCTGGGCATCGCCGAACCGATCAGCAGCCCCACCTTCGCCCTGGCCCAGCACTACGACACCGACGCCGGTCCCGACGCGGGCGCCGCGGCCCTCGTGCACCTGGATCTCTACCGGCTGGAGCAAGCTGCCGCGGCCGATGAACTGTTCGCCCAGGAGGAGGAGGAGGCCCGCCGCATCGGCGCCGTGATGGCGGTGGAGTGGCCCGAGCGGCTCAGCTTCCAGCCGGAGGGGGCCTGGGAGGTGGCTTTGAGCCACCTGGAGGATGGCGAGGGCCGTCTGGCCCGGATCACGCCGCCGGGCTTCACGCCGCCCCGATCCTGGCCTGCAGCGCCGCGATGATGCGGGCATTGGCGGCCGGAAAGGGGTAGCTGGCGAGCTCCTGGGGCGCCACCCAGCGCACCTGCTGGGAGGCCAGCGGCTGCGGGTCCCCCTCCAGCCAGCGGCAGAGATGGACCACAATGCGCAGCCGCTTGTGGCTGTAGGCGTGCTCCAGGGTGATCAGCTGCTCCCCCACCGTCACCTCGATGGCCAGCTCCTCGCGCAGCTCCCGCTGAATCGTCGCTTCGATCGCTTCGCCCGGCTCCTGCTTGCCCCCCGGAAACTCCCACAGGCCGCCCAGCAGGCCCTCCTGGAGCCGCTGATCGATCAGAACCCTCCCCTCGCCGTCCCGCACCACCCCCACCCCGATCACCTGGAACGGGATGGGGGGGGTGGTGTCCTTCACGGGGAAGCGGCCGGGGTCGCCGGCAGCGTAGGCAGCGCAGCTGCCGCGCCAGGGGCAGACGCCGCAACAGGGCTGGCGGGGGGTGCAGAGGCTGGCGCCCAGGTCCATCAGGGCCTGGTTGAAGGCGCGGGGCCGGTGGGGGTCGAGGACGGTTTCGCTCAGCCGCCAGAAGTGGGCCAGCTGCCGCTTCGGTGGTCCCGGATGGGCGATCAGCCGGGCCAGCACCCGCTGGACGTTGCCATCGAGGATCGGATGGGCCAGATCGAAGGCAGTGGAGAGGATGCTGCCGGCGGTGCTGCGGCCGATGCCGGGCAGGGCCATCCAGCCGTCCAGGGTGCGCGGCCAGGGATCGCCACCCGCCGCGACCAGTCGCTGCGCCCCGCCGTGCAGGCGGCGGGCGCGGGCGTAGTAACCCAGGCCCTGCCAGAGCATCAGAACGTCGTGCTCGCTGGCGGCGGCGAGGGTTCTGAGGTCGGGGAAGGCGGCCATCCAACGGTGCCAGTAGGGCAGCACCACGGCCAGCTGGGTCTGCTGCAGCATCACCTCGGCGACCCACACGCCAAAGGGGTCGAGGGACTCACCGGGCCCGGGGCGGGAACCATCCGGATGCCGCTTCCAGGGGACGTCGTGGCGGCCGTGGCTCTGCCACCACGTGAGCAGGGTCTCCCGAAGCGGCTCGAGGAGGCGCGGAGCCAGCACGGCGCGCCCTACACGAATCCCCCCGGCCGGGGCCGGGTGCTTGACAGGGACACATTGCCCTGGACGGCCCGCTGGACGGACACAGGCGCCGGGGACGGCCGGGGCGGCGGCTGGGGCACGGCCACCACGTTGAAGGCGATCGACCAGCGTTCCCCTTCACCGCGGAAGGGGGGCACCGAGTGGGGCTGCCAGGCCGGGAACACGTAGAAATCTCCGGGCACCGGCAGCACGTAGTGGGCCATGCCGGTGCGGAAGCTCTGGATGTGCCATTCCTCCGGGCCATGGAAACAGAGCTGGCCGTCGAAGCGCTCCGCATTGATCTGGGGGGGCACCTGCAGGAACAGCACGCCGGAGAAACTGCCACCGTGGGTGTGGGTGGGGTTGTAGTCGCCGGCGCGCTGGGCATTGAGCCAGAGGTCGATCATCTGCAGGCCATACCTGCCCGGCGTCCAGGGACCCCGGCCCTGGGGGGGCTGCTGGTCGATCACATGACGGATCCAGCGCTCACAGGCCGGCAGGATCACCGAGCGGCAAAGCTCGGCAGCGGCGGGATGGTCGGGCCCCAGCTCCCGCTGCTGGGCCAGCTGCCCAGCCAGCTTCACCGACGCATCCGGACTGCGTTCGGGCTGGGCCAGCACGGCGCGGGCCATGGCCAGGAGATCGGCGAGCTGGGCCGGGGGTAACTGGCCCTGCAGCAGGTAGCGGGGAAAGAGGCTGACCACCTCCATCGTTAGCTCTTCCGGGGGCGGGCCGGCCATGGAAGCGGAGGGGGCGTGCAGGCCCTAAGCCTCGCAAACGGCGGGATCAGATTGCCACGTAGGCCTCGACGGCGTCGCTGAGGCGGCGCAGGCCGGCCAGGCCGTCGCGCTCCAGGTTGCGCACCCGGTCGCGGCTGATGCCCAGGATGCGGCCGATGCCGGTGAGGCTCATCGGCTCCTCGCCGTCGATGCCGTAGCGCATCTTCAGCACGCGGCCCTGCAGATCCGGCAGTTGATCGAGCAGGGCCCGCAGGTCCCCCTTGAGGCACTCACCATCCACCAGCTCAGACGGCAGCAAGTCGTCACCGGCCAGCAGATCCAGCAGTTCGGTGTCCTCGCCATCGCCCACCTTTGTTTCGAGGCTCACCGGCTGGCGGGCGCGGCAGAGCAGATCCTTCACTTCCTCTTCGGGCAGTTCCACCGCCACCGCCAGCTCGCTCAGGGTGGGGGTGC
>Ga0247833_1000757_pt1 | contig 56814 bp, 51 predicted proteins | sample LaCruzMarch2015__7_FD_187117 | JGI IMG/M metagenome (GOLD analysis project Ga0247833, IMG submission 187117) | Freshwater microbial communities from meromictic Lake La Cruz, Castile-La Mancha, Spain - LaCruzMarch2015_8m | ecosystem: Environmental > Aquatic > Freshwater > Lake | place: Spain...
GGCCAGGGCCCGACGATGGGAATGGTCTGCGGAACCCCAGTGCGTCCGCTTCCTTGCAGTAACTCGGCTTAGGGGGGCGATTCGCCATACCCGGCAGGGCGCTGCTCTATCAGCAACAAACTCCTAGTGCATACCGATGCGGCGGGCAAGGTGCTGGAAGCACCGATCCCAACACCCATTCCCGATGTGCTTAAGCCTTATGCCAACGGGTTGACATATTTTCAATCGCCCGATCACCCCGACTTTGTGGAACTGGTTGACCAGAAGGCACGTCAGACCGCCACAAATCAGCGGCGCAGCAAGGGCTTTGAAGGCATGGCAATCAACGCTACGGGCGACATATTGTACCCCTTGCTGGAAGGGGCGATGACGCTCGACCCGTTCCAGGACCGTCTGCTCATCCAGGAATTTGACCTCAAGACAAAAGCATACACCCGCAAGCATTACTTCTACGCGATGAGCAACCCCGGCAATGCCATCGGCGATATGACGGCCATCAACGACACCGAATTCCTGATTATCGAGCGCGATGGCGGTCAAGGGAAGGACGCCAAGTTTAAGCGCATCTACAAAGTGGATTTTAGCCAAGCCGCGCCCGATGGCGTTTTGTCGAAAACGCTGTTCGTTGACCTGATGGCGATCAACGACACCAAAGGCCTGACCAAAGCTGAAGATGGTGCCGTTGGGCTTGGGGCGGACTTCGCCTTCCCGTTTCTCACCATCGAGGCGGTGTACCCAGTCGATGCACAGACGCTCATTGTAGCGAATGACAACAACTATCCATTCAGCAGTGGTCGGCGTCCGGGCAAGGCCCCCGATGATAACGAGTTTATCCTGTTGACGCTCCCCACAGTGCTCAACCTCGCGACCAAGTAATTCTCCACTTTCCTCTCAGGCGCTAGGGGGTAATAAAGGTGGCAGGAATCTGTTTCTAGGCCCCCGAGTGCAGGTAAGAGGGCTTACAAAGCACGGGAGCCGACCGCATCAATGGTAGTGTTTACTCATAGCGCCTCACTCGTGGCGCGGCGGCTCACCGCGGGCGTTAGCCATTCATCAAAGAGCCTATGTTCACGCTAGATCAAGTCGTTCCCTGGGGTCGCTCATATGAGGAATACACTTCAATGTTTTCACTCACCGGTGCTGACATGGTGGGCCGAATCCTTGGCTGTGGGGATGGACCAGCAAGCTTCAATGCCGAAGCCACCAGAAGAGGCAAAACGGTAGTTTCATGCGATCCAATCTATACATTTAGCAGTTCCGATATCGAAGCTAGGATTGCCGCGACCTATGAGCAAGTTATAGATCAGACTAGGCAGAACCAGAATGAGTTCGTTTGGGAAGCTATCACATCGGTTGAGGAGCTCGGGCAGGTTCGCATGGCCGCTATGGAAGCTTTCTTGGATGACTATCCAATCGGCTTGGCTGAGGGTCGTTACTTGAACTTAGAGTTACCATCTCTGCCATTCCCTGACGGCGATTTCGACTTGGCCCTCTGCTCGCATCTTCTTTTCTTGTATAGCCGACAGCTGGACGAGGCTTTTCACCATTCTTCGCTGCTGGAGCTATGCCGAGTCGCTAAAGAAGTCAGGGTGTTTCCACTTCTTGCATTGGGTGGTGCGATTTCCCCTCATCTTAATGGGAGCGTCGAGATGGTGCATGCAGCGGGACATCAAGTGTCGATTCAACGGGTGAACTACGAGTTCCAGAGAGGCGCATGCGAAATGCTGCGGATTCAACGTGCTGATGGCTAGGAGCCAGAACTGTCCGATAGAAGGCACCCACCTCAAGAGCGGTGCGGTTAGCGGTGTTGGCCAAAGCATTATCATCTGACCAAGGCATGGCGAATTGATGGCGTAAGCGTTACGATCTGGCGAAAGTTCCGGTGCTGCGCTGAGGTTGCGCGCCTGCTCGCTTAGGCGCTCAGGCACTGCCGGACTTCGGTTTTAGATGTCGCCCCGCTTTCTGCTTCTGCGGTAAATCGACCTGCCATTCGACCCATGACGACAACCACCGCTACTCTTGACGCCTTGCGCTCCGGTCAGCTGAAGGGGATCACGCGGCTGGATCTTGCCTGTGACCTGCAGGAGTTTCCGCGGGAAATCTTCGAGTTAGCCGACACCCTTGAGGTTCTGAATCTCTCGGGCAACTCGTTATCCGCGCTCCCGGATGACTTGTCGCGGCTGAGCAAGTTACGGGTGTTATTCTGCTCGGAAAATCGCTTTACCCAGCTGCCCGAGGTGCTGTCCTCGTGCGTTCAGCTTGAGATGGTCGGGTTTAAAGCGAACAGCATTCGCGAGGTTGCGGCTGCCGCCATTTCCCCCAGGTTGCGCTGGTTGATCCTCACGGATAATCAGATTTCGGCGCTTCCCGACTCAATCAGCAGCTGTGCGCGCCTGCAAAAACTGATGTTGGCTGGCAATCAACTGGCAGTTTTGCCGGAGGCGATGCGCGGCTGCGTCGGGCTCGAGCTGCTGCGGATTTCGGCCAACCGGTTCAAGGCTTTGCCGGAGTGGCTGCTGCAATTACCCCGGTTGACCTGGTTGGCGTTTGGCGGAAATCCGGTTTCAGCGGCGCCGCGCGCCCCGAGTCCGGCCGTGGCCCGCCTGCAATGGGCGGATCTAGTGTTGGGTGAAAAACTCGGCGAAGGTGCCTCGGGAGTTATCCACAAAGCTCACTGGCAGCCGTCGCTGCAGGAAGCCGGGCATCCCGTGGCGGTGAAACTGTTTAAGGGGGCGGTCACCAGTGACGGGTTTCCTGCAGAAGAAATGGCGGCCTGTTTGGCTGCGGGTAATCACGCTCACTTGATCGGGGTCATTGGTGTACTCAGCGGGCACCCAGCCGGCACCAGCGGCTTGGTGATGCCGTGGGTCGACCCGGGGTTTCGGAGTCTGGCCGACCCGCCCAATCTGGCGACGTGCACGAGGGACATTTACGGTGAAGGCCTACGTTTCTCCCTGCCCTTGGTGCTGGACCTGGCCAAGGGCTTGGCCGCTGCCGGCGAGCACCTACACGCCCGTGGGATTTCGCACGGGGATTTTTATGCGCACAACGTCCTTTATCGACCCGAGGGCGGCTGCTTTTTGGGGGACTTCGGGGCGGCCTCCTTTTACCCGCCTCCGGCAAGTGGAGGCGCTAATCCGTTTGAGGCGCTGGAGGTGCGCGCCTTCGGCTGTTTGCTTGGCGAATTACTGGAGCGCCGTGAACCCGAACTGGACGTGCGCCTCCCGTCGTTAAAGGCGCTGCAACTCCGCTGCGTGGCGCCAGTGGCGGCGAGCCGGCCCCGGTTCGCCGAGCTGGTCGCAACCTTGGAATCCCTGCGACCATAAGCCCGCGGTTCAGGCTTCGGTCAGCAATCGGCGAAGGGTTTCGTCGACCAGCTTGGGCTTGGCCTTGCCCTTCGAGTCGGCATCGATGGCTACGCCACACTTGTTCCTCAGCCTGTTGATCACCTCCTCCAGGAAGAGATCAATTGTCCTGAGCTCTGGCAGGGGACCTTGAGATCAGCGGTGAGATATAGATAACTTTGCGATAGAATTCATAGAGGTTGCCTGACCCCTGTACTTCGTGGCTTTCGTGGACCGCTCAACGGTCAGAAGACTCATCAGCCTTGGCAAAGCAAACCGTCGCGAAGTGAAGCACTATGTCAAAGAAACAGAAGAAAGCCTGCGTGCTGATCCCAACTCCTGAAGAGGATCAGGCGATTAATACTGCTGCCTTGTCTGATCCTGATGCCCAGCCGCTTACCGATGAGCAGCTCCAGGCCATGGTCCCGCTTCGATTATTGAGTGGGCGCCTAAAGTCACCAGAAAAAGCAGGTGGTCTCTATCAGATATAGCCCTGAAGTTCTGCACTATTTCAAGAGCTTTGGCGTTGGCTGGCAGGCCCGGATGGACGCTGCCCTCAAGGAGTACGTCACGAATCATCCTCTTCGTGATGCAGAGGAGGTCTAACGTTGGACTTAGTCGCTGCGCGGCAGATTCAACAGTCCGTGAAAACTCTCATTGCTTCACTCTTTACTATTCCAATACTTCCACATTCGCAGTGAGCACCCTCACACCTCGATCAGCTCAAAGCCAACGACACTCTTCATGAAGCCATGGGGGCTATGGATCAGGTACTCCTGCTTACCAGCCACGTCAATCATGAAGAAAACCTGAAAAACGGCCGGACTAATCTGCGGTAGGCCCTGCCCCCGGAGCCCCAGAGTTGCGGGCATGTCCAACTGTGGATAAGATCGTGGATGCGCACGATCTTATCCATATTCGTTATGCTGTCTCTCTAAACCGTCATTTCATTGCTTTCATCTATAGCACCTATCAGCAGACAAGAAGATGTCCAATCCGATAAAGCAGCTACCATGAGTTTCATCTGTATAATCTAGTATTCAGGTATTGACGATGAGAACAAGTTTCTTTAAAGCTAGTATCTGTATTCCCCTGGGAATAGGATTTTTGCTGGCAGCTTGTGATGGTTCTAGAACAGCATCATCAGTTCAAGAACTACCAATATCTCAACAATCGATCCCCCCTACTACTCCCACATCGCCACCCATAGAAGCAGGCGTGAATATTCGTCCAAAAACTTTATCTGCCCAACTTCCACAAGATATAACCAGTGCTGGGCAAACTAGATCGGATCAAAAGGGCATTGCTCAAGTTTGGGTTCCAGCAGGATGTTTTCAGATGGGGAGTGACCCTAAAAAAGATCCGCAAGCTCAGCCCAATGAACAACCTCAGCACGAAGTTTGCATCACAAAGGGCTTTTGGCTTGACCAGTATGAAGTTACGAATGCAGCTTTTCAACAGTTCATTGTGAATGGGGGCTACACGAAACGCGAACTTTGGTCTGATGCAGGCTGGAAATGGAAAGGAAATCGCACTCAACCTGAAGATATTGAAGATTTTACAGCTCCGCAGCAACCTCGTGTCGGTATCAACTGGTACGAAGCAGAAGCTTATGCAAAATGGCGGGGCGGGCGATTGCCAACTGAAGCGGAATGGGAATACGCGGCACGTGGAGCTACAGGAACGATCTATCCTTGGGGAGATATTTATCAGATTGGATGGGCAAACGTTAACGAAACCAGTGTTGGTGGGCAATTGCGAGGTAAAACTTTACCCGTAGGTAGTTTCCCAAATAGCAGGAGCTGGGTTGGAGCTTTCGATATGGCTGGAAATGTTTGGGAATGGACTTCGAGTTGGTACGCCGCTAATTACTACCAACAGCGCATAAAGAACGATCCGGTTGGAGCCGAACGTGGAGAGCTACGAGTTGCTCGGGGCAGTTCCTGGTATCTGGATCCATCCAATGCTCGCTCTGTAACTCGTCGCGATCGCCCTTTTGTTTTAGAAACAGTTTCTGGCATCCGAGTTGTGAGTCCAATTCAGTAATCAAATAAAATTTCACATCACAAACTTGCAAGAGCATAACAATGCCCATGCACACCGACCGTTCAAAGGTTATGTATGAGTATCCAAAGCTATCTGCGGCGGGTCGGTGATGGGGCAACGTAAGAAGGATCAGAGGCAAGCCGCAAGGGCCGCCGTCTTGACGTCCTGACGTCAAAGCGCTAATGTTGACGAATGGATGAGAGGAAACGGGCCACTATCTACTTCGACGCCGATGTTCATCGTGCACTGCGCCTAAGAGCTGCTGCATGTAACCGCTCAATATCGGACATGGTAAATGAAGCAGTGCGCATGACATTGGCCGAAGATGCTGATGATTTGAGAGATGCTGACGAGAGGCAAGCTGAGCCAAGCTCTAGCTTTGAAGAGTTTGTCACAAGCCTAAGAGATAGTGGCCGAATATAGCCTCTCAATTAAGCCATCAGCCGCTAAAGAACTACAGGCGCTATCAGACAAGACGACGTTAGCAAGATTGATTGAGAAGATTAAATCACTGGCAACTCAACCTCGGCCATTAGGGTCTGAAAAGCTAGCGGGCAGGCCGAACCTTTATCGTGTCCGTCAAGGCAACTATCGGGTCATTTACTGTATCGATGATCAGTCGCTTGTTGTCGACGTTGTTAAGGTTGGCCACAGAAGAGATGTCTACCGATGAGTGGACCTTCTGACATCAAGATACAGAAGGCGGGAGAGGCGGAAATCGGCAATGCCCAAGTTCGCTCGCCCGCTTCTGATCTGGATCGTTTAGCAAGCTCTAGCCATCCTTTCGCACCATCCTTCCAACCAACCCCTCGCAACAAACCACTCCCTTCATTCCTCCCACGAGCCGCCCTAGGCTTCATGGACAGTTGGCTGTTGGGGCACTCTTCCGTCTCGTTCATCACCGCCGGTGCATTGGTCTGCCCGTGTGGCGATCGATTCGTGGCTGCCAGCTCCGCAGTTCAGCCAAGCCCTGCTCCTTGAGACCCGTGCACCCCGCATGAGGCCGGACCGCTGGACCCTGGCGTGATGGCTGCCCTCAGGGCTCAGGGGCTGCTCCGGCCATGATCAACCGCTTCGGCTGTGCCTGCTTGCCCCTGTTGGGCGCGCTGGTTGCGGGATGCTCCCCTGCCCAGCAGCCGCCCCTCCAGGGGCCAGGGCTCGCCCCTCCTGGTCCCCATGGAGCGGGCCCGCAAGGCAGCCGCTGAGGTGGAGGCCAAGCAGAAGCAGGAGAAGGCGGTGATGGAAGCAGGCCGCTGAATCAGCTCCCGCCCGCCTCCCGCTGCCGCTCGCAGGGGAACGTCTCGATCGTCCCCCTGCTGCGCTGGAACCGGGGCCGCTGGGGATCCTCCAGGCTCCACCACCACTGGCCGTCGGTGTAGCTGGGCGCCCCGGCGTTGTTGGTGCGCGGCAGCTGCAGCGACACCCCCCGCCAGCGCAACACCACGAACGCCCCCGGCACCGTGCCGGCCGCCTGGTTGGGAATGCCCACCGCATCCACCGCCCCGTTGTTCGCCAGGGCCTCCAGGGGGTCGCCGCCACAGATGTAGGAGCTGGTGGTGGCCGCGAAGGCAGGAGAAACCAGGCTGATTCCGGCGGGGATCAACCCCAGCGGTACGACCGTCAGCAGCGCCAGCAGCATCAGCCGCCACACCCAGCCAGCCGCTCGCAGCCCCATGTCCCGTTTCCCCTCCGTTTGCCCCATCCTGGGCGGAAACCAAGGCTGCTGCAGCCCCGGCCTACCCTGCTGCCATGACCGGCTCCTCCCTCACCCCGATCACCACCCAGCTCGGCCAGCTGGGTCTGGGCCAGCAGCCCTGGTGGGTGGAGCAGTGGATGGAGCTGATCAACTCCTACCGCTACAAGAAACGGCTGGAGCGCGCCTGGGACTATGCCCGCTCCGGCAATGTGCTCTCGATCCGCTTCGAGGGGCGGCGGGTGCACGCCCGGGTCCAGGGCACCGAGGCGGAGCCCTACAAGGTGAAGCTCTGGCTCGACACGCTTACCGACGAAGACTGGGGCTTCGTGCTCGAAGCGCTGGGCCAGAAGGCCCGCTGGTCGGCCCAGTTGCTGGCCGGTGTGATGCCCCAGGACATCGAGCGCGCCTTCGCCGCCAGCGGCAAGCGCCTGTTCCCGTTCAAGTTGCAGGAGGTGCGCAGCGAGTGCTCCTGCCCCGACAAGGCCAACCCCTGCAAGCACATCAGTGCCGTCTACTTCCTGATGGGGGATCGCTTCAGCGAAGATCCCTTCGTGCTGTTCCAGTTGCGCGGCCGCAGCCGCGGCCAGTTGCTGGCCGATCTGGCGGTGCAACGGCGCGAACTGCTGGCCAGCCGGGCCGCCGCCGCCCGGGCCGATCAACCGGCTGGCGGCCCTGCTCCGCATCCGGTTCATGGCGCCATCACCGATCCGAGCCGCTGGTGGACCTACGCCGCCGCCCTCGACCCCGATCTGGTCGTGATCACCCCGGCCATGGAGGGTGAAACGGGCCTGGATGAAGCCGGCGACCTGCCCCTGGCCGCAGAACCCCGCTTCCCGGAGGCCAACCGGCTGTTCATCGAGCAGCTCAAGGCCCAGGGGATGGCGATGGGGCAGTTGGCGATGGCCCAGGCCATGGGTGCCGGCTCCTGAGCCGTTGCCACCGGAAGCCCCCTGGCTGAGCCCTGCCGCGGTGGGCCTTGCCGTTGAGCTGCTGCAATCGCACCGGAGCCTGTTTGGCCGGCCCCTGATCGCCTGCCGAAGCCCCGACCCGCGCCAGCTTGCCCAGGAACTCTTCAATGCCTCCACCTTGGTGCTGGCCCACGACGGCGGCGCCGATCCGCGCCTGATCTATGCCAATGCCGCCGCCCTTCGCCTCTGGCGCCGCCCCTGGAGCGCGATGGTGGGCATGCCCTCGCGGCTGACGGCCGAGCCCTCCGAGCGCCAGGGGCGGGCGCAGATGCTGAAAGACGCGCTCCGCCAGCAGGCGATCCGTGGCTACACGGGCATCCGCGTCGATCGCGCCGGCCGCCGCTTCCAGATCGAGAACGCTCGCCTCTGGAGCCTGCCCGCCCTCCACGGCCATGGCGGCGGCCAGGCCGCCGCCTTTTCCAGCTGGGCCTGGCTCTGAGCGCCCCTGGCCATCACCGGATCGGTTCTCCCTACTGAAGGGTGGTGGCGACCGAATCAGGGGAGGAGCGCCGTACCGAAGGGGTCGGTTCTTGCGCTGTTGGATCCTATCCAAGCCGGTCAATCTGGTTCCACGGGCGAGACGATCGCCCGTCCATTCCCATCACGGCTTCCTGCCAACGAACGACAGAAGCTGACGATCCACACCTCAGCCAACTTCTGGAGGACCCCACCATGCTGACCCTGCGCCAATCCCCCTTCGATCTGTTCGAGCGTCTTGAGCAGCAAGTGCTCAACGCCGAGCGGGTGCCCGCCGCCGAAGTGCACGAGAACGACCAGGCCTACACCATTGTTCTTGAGCTTCCCGGCGTCGACAAGGAGTCGATCGAGGTCAAGGCCACCGATCGCACCCTGCTGATCAGCGCCCAGCGCCGGAGCGAATCCCGTGCCTCCGCCTCGGCCCAGGACCAAGCCAATGGCGGCGAAGCCAAAGGCGAGGTCGCCAAGGTGACGCCCCGCCCGGCCCCGATCCACAGTGAGTTCCGTTACGGCACCTGGAGCCGCAGCTTCACCTTCCCCGGTGGCCTCCAGCGTGATGGTCTCGAGGCTCACTTCCGCGACGGCCTGCTCACCGTCACCGCGCCGAAGGCCCAGACGCTCACCACGGTGAACGTCAAGGTGGAAAGCTGATCGTTAGCAACGACCCTGACGAACGAGAATCGAGGACAGCCCTGGCCTTTCGGCCGGGGCTTTTTCATGCCCTCAGCCAGAGTGTCGCGCTGAGAACCGGCCTCACTCCGTGTCGTCGTGGGCGAAGCGGCTGTAGAGGAAATCGAGGGCCTGGTTGCGCAGATCGTAGTAGAGGGGATCCTCCATGATCTCCTCGCGGTTGCGGGGGCGAGGGAAGGTGATGTCGAGGATTTCGCCGATCTTGGCGGCCGGTCCGTTGGTCATCATCACGAGGCGATCGGCGAGGAACAGGGCCTCATCGATGTCGTGGGTGATCATCAGCACGGTGCACTTCTGGGTGTTCCAGATGGTGAGCAACTCCTCCTGCAGTTCCTCCTTGGTGATCGCGTCGAGGGCCCCGAACGGTTCATCCAGGATCAGCACCTCGGGGCGGATTGCCAGGGCCCGGGCGATCGCCACCCGCTGCTTCATGCCACCGGAGAGCTGGGGGATCTTCTTGTCGGCCGCCTCGGTGAGCCCCACCATGGCGAGGTGCTCGCGGGTGATCTCGCGCTTCTCGCGCTTCTCGCGCTCCGGCAGATCCGGTTTCACCGAATCGATCGCCAGATACACGTTCTCGTAGGCGCTGAACCAGGGCAGCAGGGCGTAGCCCTGGAACACCACCATGCGGTCGGGGCCGGGCTTGGTGATCGCGCTGCCGTGCAGCACCACGCGGCCATCACTGGGGGTGGCGAAGCCCGAGACCATGTTGAGCAGGGTGGATTTTCCGCAACCGGAGTGGCCGATCACGCACATGAACTCGCTTTCGTTCACGCTCAGGTCGATGCCGTCGAGCACCGGGTAGGGCCCCTTGGCGGTGGGGTACACCTTGCTGACGTTCTCGAAGCGCAGGAAGGCTTCGGCCGGGGGTGCGGCGAGCCCCGGCAGGGGCGGCTGGATCAGGGTGGACATGGGCACGTGCGGGGGTGGGCTGACGAGACGGGTGGGAAGCAGGCCGTGACGGGGTGGGGTCTCAGCTCCGGCGCGGCGGCGCCAGGGGGATTTCGGCAACGCTGAAATCGCGCTTGATCGTCTGGGCGTTGAGATAACTGATCGGGTCGTCGGCGTTGAAGGGCTGGCCGTCGAATAGATGGATGCCCTGGCGCTGATAGCTGATTGCCTCCAGACCCAGTTCGCGGGCAGCGGTGCTGAACACCCCCACCTGGCAGACCCGCTCCAGGATCTCCACCCAGTTGCGGGGCAGGGGGATCTCACCCCAGCGGGCCATCTGGGTCATCATCCAGAGGTGCTCGGTGCGGCTGGGTCGGTTGAGACCCTCACCGAAGAACAGGTGGTGGGGCGTGGCCCCCTCGCTCTCGGGCCCGCCCCGGTCGACATCGGCGCTGGCTTCGCTGAAGCGGATCAGCTCCGGCTTGATGCCCAGGTAGCGGCGATCGCTGAGGAGATTACTAAGTTCGGCCCAGTGGGCAGGATCGGCGCAGTACTGGCAGGCCTCCAGCAGGGCCTTGGTGAGGGCGATGTGGGTGTTGGGGTAGGCGATGGCCCAGTCCTCCCGCAGGCCCAGAACCTTGCCGGGGTGACCCGGCCAGATCGCCAGGTCGCCCGCCACGGCGATGCCGTGGCCATCACGGATGGCGCGATCCAGCCAGGGAGCCCCCACGCAGTAGCCGTCGATGCTGCCGTCCTTGAGATCAGCGAGCATCTGGGCCGGCGGCAGGGCCTGCAGGTGCACGTCCTTGTCGGGGTCGATGCCGTTGGCGGCGAGCCAGTAGCGCAGCAGCAGGTTGTGCATCGAGGCCTCGTGCACGATTCCCATCGTGTGGGGCTCCCGCTCATGGCTCTTGAGGTAAGCGCGGTAGTCCTCCACGGTGCGCACCCCCTGCTCCGCCAGGCGACGACCGAGGGTGATGCCGTTGCCGTTGCGGCTGAGGGTGAGGGAGGTCACGATCGGCAGCGGAGCGTCGCCATGGCCGCCGGCGGTCATCCAGGTGGGCATGCCCGCTGGCATCAGCGAGGCATCGAGGGTGCCGTCCACCAGGCCATCGACGATGCCGCGCCAGCTGGTTTCCCGGATCAGGCTCACTTCATCAAGGCCGTGCTTGGTGAACAGGCCATGGGCCTCGGCCACCGCCAGGGGCGCGCTGGCCGCCAGGGGTAGGAAGCCCAGATCCAGGTTCACCTTCTCAAGACCGTGGCGCGCCACCACCTGGTGGGGCCGGGCCCGCCACTGCTTCACGCGCTTCTGGCGGTTGAGGAAATAGATGATCTCGGAACGCAGGCTGTAGTAGCTGGGGTGGTGCACCACCTCCAGGCGGGCCCGGGGGCGGGGAATGTCGACCTCGAGGATGCCGCCGATCTTGGAGCCCGGACCGTTGGTGAGCATCACGATGCGGTCGGAGAGCAGCACCGCCTCGTCCACGTCGTGAGTCACCATCACGGCGGTGAGGGCGTTCTCGTTGCAGATCTGCATCAGCTTTTCCTGCAGATTGCCCCGGGTGAGCGCATCGAGGGCACCGAACGGTTCATCGAGCAGGAGCAGCTTGGGGCGGATCGCCAGGGCCCGGGCGATCGACACCCGCTGGCGCATGCCGCCGGAGAGCTGCTGCGGCAACTTATCGACCGCCGGGCCCAGCCCCACCATCTCGATGTGCTCCTGCACCACGGCGTCGCGCTCGGCTTTGGACAGATCGCCCATCACCTCATCGACGGCCAGGCCGATGTTCTCGCGCACCGTGAGCCAGGGCAGCAGCGAATAGTTCTGGAACACCACCATCTTGTCGGGGCCGGGGCGCTTCACCGCCTCCCCCTCCAGCAGCACCGTGCCTTCGCTGGGGAGATCCAGGCCGGCGATCATGTTGAGCAGGGTGGATTTGCCGCAGCCGGAGTGACCGATCAGGGAGATGAACTCCCCCTTGCGGATCTCCAGGTCGATGCCCTTGAGGGCCAGGTAGGTGCCGCCGCCCTTGAGGGCGAAGCTCTTGTCGATGGCGCGGACATCCACCAGGGAAGGGGACGAGATGGTGGTCATGGCTGGGTTCTCCTGAGCAAGGGCCTGAATGGGTAGAGCCGGAATGGACGCCGGAATGGAAGGCGGGCCAGGTTCGAACGAATAGCGTTCGGTGGATGTTCTGTGGTCATTGGCCGGCGGAGATGCGGGTCTGCAGCCAGGCCATCAGGCGATCGAGCACCAGGCCGATGGCGCCGATCCAGATCACGCCCAGCACGATTTCACCCACGTAGTTCTGCTGGTAGGCGTCCCAGATGAAGAAGCCGATGCCTACGGTGCCGGGCATCACGATTTCAGCGGCGATGATTGCCAGCCAGGCCAGGCCGATCGAGATGCGCAATCCGGTGAAGATGTAGGGGAGGGCCGAAGGGATCAGCACCTTGGTGAAGAAACGGCGGCTCGACATCTGCAGCACCAGGGCCACGTTGCGGTAGTCCTGGGGGATCTGACGCACCCCTTCAGCGGTGTTGATCAGGATCGGCCACACAGCTGTGATGAAGATCACGAAGATCGCCGCCGGCTGGTTCTTCTGAAACAGCACCAGGGCGATCGGCACCCAGGCCAGGGGTGCAACCATGCGCAGGAACTGGAACAGGGGATCGAATGCTCGGTTGATGCCGGGCTTCAGGCCGATCGTGATGCCCACGCCGATGCCGACGAGAGCCGCCAGGGTGTAACCCTGGGCCACGCGGCCGAGGCTGGCCATGGTCTGCCAGAACAGGCCCTTGTCGAGGCCGCCGCGGTCGTAGAAGGGATAGAAGATCAGGTTGCGGGTGCGCTCCTCGGTGAACAGGCTGGTCGGGGCCGGCAGGGCGATCAGGCCTGTCATCGAGAGGATCTGCCACACGAGCAGGAAGCTGCCCACGCCCAGGAAGGGCGGCAGCCAGTTGCCGGTGCTGCGCAGCAGCTTGCTGAAGGGATTGGTGGACGCACCCTTGCGGGTGGTGTTGATCGAAACCATGAAGAGTGCTCGGGAAGAGGTGGCGGCGAACGTGGGCTGGGAATGCAGGACCTCAAGGAAGTCCGGCGATGATGGGGTGGAGGCCGGAAAGGTAGCGTCTCCGGATGCCCTCCCTTGGGATTCGGTGGCGATGGATCCCTACTTCTTGATCTTCAAGCTGTTGAGATAGGCCTGGGGATTCTCCGGGTCGTAGGTGATCCCGTCGAAGAAGGTTTCCTTGCCGCGGCTGGAGACGGTGGGGATCTCGGCGGCGGGGAGCCCCAGCTCCGTGGCGGCCTGGCGCCACAGATCCTCACGGGTCACCTTGTCGTTGATCGCCTTGGCCTGCTCGATCGAACCGACCGTGCCAGGGTAGAACTTCCAGCGCAGCGATTCCAGCAGGAACCACAGCGTGAGGCTCTTGTAGGGGTAGGAGATCACGCCGCGATCACTGGCCCAATACAGCGGCCCCATGGCGGGATCGTTCTGGGTCTTCATGTCAGCGCCGAGCTTGTACTGCCCCTTGAGCGCCGCCTCCAGGATCGGCGTCGGGATGTTGTACCACTTGCGCGAACTGAGGATCGAGGCCACCTCGCTGCGGTTCTCGGCCTTGTCCATCCATTGCTGGGCTTCGATCAGTCCCTTGAGCAGGGCAACGGTGGCCTTGGGATGTTTGTCCACCCAGTCGGCACGTACGGCCAGGTATTCCTCCGGGTGCGCCTTCCAGATCTGGGCGGTGGTGGCGGCCAGGTAGCCCTTGTTATCTGCAACGATCCGGGAGGGCCAGGGATCGCCGGTGGAGAAGGCTTCCATGCTGCCGTTGGTCATGCCCTGCAGGGTTTCGGTGGCTGGCACGGTCAGCAGCTCCACGTCGGTGTCGGGGTTGACGCCGCCGGCGGCCAGCCAGTAACGGATCCAGAGATCCTGGTTAGCCTTCGGAAAGGTGTAAGAGGCGCGGAACTTGCGCCCTTCCTTCTTGGCGAAGTCCTGGAAGAACGTCCCTGCCGCCTTGACGTCGTAGGTGAGATTGGCGTCCTTGACGCTGTTGGCGGCGGCGATGCCGTTCCCCTGGCTCATCAGCATCGCCAGGACATACATCGGCACCTTGCGGCCATTGGTGAGGGCACCCTCGCTGATCATCTGGGGCATGGGCATCTGCCACTGGCCGCCATCGATGCCGCCGCCGGCCGAGCCGAGCACCACGTTGTCGCGGGCGGAGGGCCAGCTGGCCTGCTTGGTGAGCTTCACATCGAGGCCATGCTTGGCGAAGAAGCCCCTCTCCACGGCCACCACAAGCGGCGCGGCTTCCAGGATCGGGATGAAGCCGAGGCTGATCGTGTTGGTCTCGAGGCGGGCGTCGGCGATGACCGCTGCGGGTTTACCGGCGGTGCCGCCACCGGGTTCGGGTGGGTTGCCCAGGCAGCCGGCGAGCAGGGAACTGCCCAGCACGGCACTGCCCATCAGGGCGAGAAAACGGCGTCGTCTCGTCATTGGGATTTGGGTAGGGAGAACATTGGCGACGACTGGATTTCAGGTCCAGGATTTCAAGGCTTGATCGGAGCCAAGATCACGAAGAATTACGGCCAGGCGGATAAGGATGGGTGGCCGAATGGGTGGCCCTAGGGATGGATCATGGGTCACCGTTGCGGCGGTCGAGAGAAGTTAGTGGCTGGGAGAGGCGGTTGGGTGCTGTGGTAACGCAGGATTGCGAATAGCACCCATCAGTGGTGTCAATCAATCAACTTGAACGATCTCTTGGCGTCAGTTCTTGAGCAGCTCAGGCCTGATCCAGCCGCTCAGTCCTCGTTGAGGTGCCTCACCCGCGCCGACATCTGCCCTTCCGGGTCGACCCCGACGAAGGTGGGCGGCAGCCAGACCCGGACCACCAGCAGAACGGCCATGGCCATCAGGAAGGCGCACACCGCCAGGATCTGGCGCCAGTCGGTTTCGAGCACCCCCTTGACGATCACCTCCCGCAGGGCCGAAACGATGGCGATCTCCACCGACACCCCGATCGAAACCCGCTGCTCCTGCAGATAGATGATCAGCAGGCGGAAAAGCTCCACCAGGATCAGGATGTAAAGGATGTCGGCGGTGACCTCATGGAACTGGGGTGCCTCCAGCAGCGCCCGGAAGATCGAGCGCAACTCGAGCACCATCACGCAGAAGAGGCCCACGCAGAGGCAGATGGCGATCAGATCCTGGATCGACTCCAGGGCCTGAACGATCTGGACCCGCCGGAACTGCTGGTGCCAGGGCACTCCAGGCGGGATGCGTGGGGTTTCCGTCCTGATGGCTCGCGTCATGGTGGCGGGGTCACGGTGGAGTTGAAAATGGGCAGCGATGGGAGGGCACCACAGTCTGGGATTCCAGGGTGAGCTGAAGGTTCCGGACCGAGAGGCTGTGCGTCATGATTCATGGCCAGTGGTGGAGAAGAAGGGGCGCAGTCTGAAATGAATCAATCAACTCCCGGGGAGAAAAAGCCACCAGCGGCCCTCGAACTGCCCCATCGGAATGGAAGCCGTGCATCCATGGTTCGATCCCTGCTGACAGCGGCTCTTGGGGATGGCTTGAACCTGTTCCCGCCGCCAGGAAGTTCTCGGGAGAGTGTGTGGTGATGACCCTGGCTTGGTAGTGCGGAACGCTAGGGAATGGCTTCGGCTTTTGGTCAGGGCCCGCCACAGGATCCACAATCCAGGTGATAAGCGGACGTGATTGGATGACGCCAAAGCGTGAGCGCCGCCTGGAGGCTGAGCGAACCGGTCTGGACTGGATGACTCCGGGTCGACAAGTGAGTCTGGCCACCCGCCACGGCAAGGAGAGGGCGATGGCCAGGCCGTTCCGCAAGGGACTGGGGACGGAGCTGGTGCTCGCCGCCGGCTTCGACACCGACAGCCTCGGCAGCTTCAGTGGCGAGCGCCCCCGACCGGCGGACGCCGAAACCACCTGCCGCCTCAAGGCCGAGGCGGGCATGGACGCCACCGGCCTGACCCTGGGCCTGGCCAGCGAAGGCAGCTTCGGGCCCCATCCATCCCTCCCCTTCCTGCCCCTGGCGATCGAGTGGATGACCTGGGTGGATCGGGACCGGAACCTGGTGATCACCGAACGGCTGGTCGGCTGCCGCACCAACTTCGGCCATTGCACTGCCGCTCCAGGCGCAGAGCTGGGCCCCTGGCTGGATCGGATCGGCTTTCCCGCCCATGCCGTGATCGTTCAGCCCCACCAAGCCGGCGCCGAACCCTTCCTGTGCAAGGGCCTCCAGGCTGAAACCGAGCTGCGGGCGGCGATCGAGCAGGCCTGCCGCCGCTCCGCCGATGGTCTGGCCCTGGTCGAAACGGACATGCGCGCCCACCGCAATCCCACCCGGATGGCCGCGATCCGCCGCCTGGCCTTCCTGCTGGTGCGCCGCATCGCCAGCGCCTGCCCGGCCTGCACCAGTCCGGGCTGGGGGCGGGTGGATGTGCGGCCGGGGTTGCCCTGCAGCTGGTGCGGCAGCCCCACCCCCCTGGTGCGCCACGAGGTTTTCGGTTGCGTCAGCTGCTCCCACACCGAGGAGCGGCCTCGCCCCGATGGGTTGGGCCAGGCCGATCCGCAGCACTGCCCGCTCTGCAATCCCTGAGGGGCTTCCCCTATGGGAGCCATCAGGGAGGCCAATCAGCTGGGGGCTGCCTCGGGCGGCAACAGCACCAAAGAAAACGGAGGGGCTTTCTAGAGTTGAGCCATCCGCAGAGTCGTCGATGAGCGCCGCCACCGCTGCCCCGCCCCGCCTCTCGCTGCAGTGCGAGGCGATCGCCCCCGACACCACCACGATCCGTTCCCTGGACTGGGACCGCAGCCGCTTCGACATCGAATTCGGCCTGCGCAACGGCACCACCTACAACGCCTTTGTGGTGCGGGGCGAGCCCACTGCCCTGATCGACACCAGCCACCTGAAATTCGCCAGCACCTGGCTGCCGTTGCTGGAAGCGCAGATCGATCCGCTGGCGATCGATCACCTGATCGTGTCCCACACCGAGCCCGACCATTCGGGCCTGATCGGCCATCTGCTGGAGCGCAACCCCGAGATCGAGATCGTGGCCTCCAAGGTGGCGATCGCCTACCTGGCCGACCAGGTGCACCGGCCGTTCAAGAGCCGGGCCGTGAAAAGCGGCGAGGAGCTGGATCTGGGCACCAACCCCGAGAGCGGCGTGGTCCACCGCTTCGAGTTCCTCAGCGCCCCCAACCTGCACTGGCCCGACACGATCTTCTCCTTCGATCACGGCACCGGCATCCTCTACACCTGCGATGCCTTCGGCCTCCATTACTGCAGCAATGACGTCTTCGACGTGGACCCCGGCGCCATCGCCCCCGACTTCCGCTTCTACTACGACTGCCTGATGGGTCCCAACGCCCGCAGCGTGCTGCAGGCCCTCAAGCGCATGGACGGCTTGCCGCCACTCACGATGATCGCCACCGGCCACGGGCCGCTGCTGCGGGAGCACCTGGGCCTCTGGATCGGTGACTACCGCGACTGGAGCAGCCAGCGCAGCGCCGGAGAAACCTACGCGGCCGTTTGCTACGTGAGCCAGTACGGCTTCTGCGATCGGCTCAGCCAGGCCCTGGCCCGGGGCATCGGCAAGGCGGAGGCCCAGGTGCAGCTGGTGGACCTGCGGGCCACCGATCCCCAGGAGCTCGCCGCCTTGATCGGGGAAGCCAGCGCCGTGGTGGTGCCCACCTGGCAGGCCAGTCCTGATGGGGATCTGCAGCAGTCGATCGGCACCCTGCTGGCGGCCCTCAACCCCAAGCAGTGGGTGGCCGTCTACGACGCCTACGGGGGCAACGATCTGCCGATCGACAGCGTCGCCGCCAAACTGCGCAGTCTCGGCCAGAAGGAAGCCTTCATTCCCCTGCGCGTCCGCCAGGTGCCCGACGCCAGCGACTACCAGCGCTTCGAGGAGGCAGGCACCGATCTCGGCCAGCTGCTCACCAAGGAGAAAACCATTGCCGCCATGAAGGCGATCGATGGCGACCTGGACAAGGCCCTGGGTCGGCTCAGTGGCGGGCTTTACATCGTGACCGCACGCCAGGAGGAACGCAGCAGCGCCATGGTGGCCAGCTGGGTGAGCCAGGCCAGCTTCGAGCCGCCTGGCCTCTCGATCGCCGTCGCCAAGGACCGGGCGATCGAAGCGCTCATGCAGGTGGGCGACCGCTTCGTCCTCAACATCCTCCAGGAGGGCAAGGCGCAGGATCTGCTGCGCCACTTCCTGCGCCGCTTCCCCCCCGGCGCCGATCGTTTCGCCGGCATCGCCACCCTCGACGGGGTCGCCCGCGGTGGCCCCGTGCTCAGCGATGCCCTGGCCTACCTCGGTTGCCGCGTGGTGCAGCGCCTGGAGGCACCCGATCACTGGATCATCTATGCCGAAGTGGAGGAGGGCACCGTGGCCAACAGCGAGGGCACCACCGCCGTGCACCACCGCAAAGTGGGCAACCACTACTGATGACTGACACCACCTTCAAGGCTGCCGCCGCGCCGGCCGAGAGCGGCGAGCGCCGCGTGATCGTGCTGCCGATCGAGCCCGGACTGGTCTGCCTGCGGGGGCTGAGCCCGAAGCGGCTGCGTTTCGAGGTGGAATACGGCCTCGAGCGGGGGACCACCGCCAACGCCTTCCTGTTCCGTGGTGGCGAATGCGAGGGCCGACCGGTCGGTCCGTTACTGGTGCATCCTCCAGGGCAGTCGTTCGCGGCTCCCTTCCTCGAGGCCCTGGCCCAGCAGCTGGAGGGCCAGGGCCGCTCCGGCGCCGGTCACCAGGATCCGCCGCTGCGGCTGGTGGTGGGCTTCGTCAACCCCAACCGGGCTGCGTTCCTGCGCCAGCTTGCCCAGCGCTGGCCCGATCTCGAGCTGATCGCCTCCAACGCCGGCGCCAGGCTGGTCGAGGAGCTGTGGCAACAGCGCAAACCAGGCTCCGCCCCGTCCAACCCTGAGACGGCCGCGGCTGATCCGGACCCGGGTCCTCCCCTGCCGCCGATTCGAATCATCAAGGGGGAGGAGGTGCTGGAGTTGGGGCACGGCCACCGTCTGAGGTTGATCCCGGTCCCCACACCACGCTGGCCCGGCGCCCTGGTGGCCTTCGAAGAAAGCAGCGGCCTGCTGATCAGTGGCAAGTTCTTCGCCGCCCATCTCTGCAGCGAGCCCTTCGCAGAGCCCAACCGCAGCAGCAGCGAAGAAGATCGCCGCCACTTCTACGACTGCCTGATGGCGCCGATGGCCCGCCAGGTGGAAACGGTGGTGGACCGGCTCGAAGCGCTGCCGATCCGCACGATCGCCCCCGGCCACGGCCCGGCGATCAGCGAGAGCTGGCGCAGCCTCCTGGCCGACTACCGCCGCTGGGGCGAGAGCCAGGGCAAGGCCAAACTGGCGGTGGCCCTGCTCTATGCCAGTGCCTACGGCAACACCGCCGCCATCGCCGATGCCCTCGCCCAGGGGGTGTCCCGCACCGGTGCGCGGGTGGAGAGCGTCAACTGTGAGTTCGCCACCCCCGAGCAGCTCCTGGAGACCATCCGCAGCTGCGACGCCTTCCTGATCGGCTCTCCCACCCTTGGGGGCCATGCCCCCACCCCGATCGTCTCGGCCCTGGGAACCCTGCTCTCCGAAGCTGACCGCACCAAGCCCGTGGGAGTGTTCGGCAGTTTCGGCTGGAGCGGAGAGGCGATCGACCTGCTCGAAAGCAAGCTGCGCGATGGCGGCTTCCGCTTCGCCTTCGAGACGATCCGGGTGAAATTCAGCCCTGACGGCCCTACCCTCCTGCGCCTGGAGGAAACCGGCACCGCGTTGGGGCGGGAGCTGCTCAAGGGCCAGCGCAAGCAGCAACGCCTCAGCGGCGGCCTGGGGGAAAGCCTCAGCAACCCGGCGGTGTTGGCCCTGGGGCGCGTGGTGGGGTCACTCTGCGTGCTGCCCCCCCGGAGGGGGGGGGGGGGGGGGGCCCTGGGTGGGGCGATGGTGGCCAGCTGGGTGAGCCAGGCCAGCTTCACCCCCCCCGGTTTCACGGTGGCCGTCGCGAAGGATCGAGCCGTGGAGCTGCTGCTCCATAGCGGCGATCGCTTCGTGCTGAACGTGCTGGCCCAAGGCCGCCAACAGGGCCCGATGAAGCAGTTCCTGCAGCCGTTCGAGCCGGGCGCCGATCGGTTCGCCGGCCTTGAGCTGGACTCCAGCCCCTCCGGCCAGCCCGTTCTGCCCGAGGCCCTGGCCTGGCTGGAGGCCACCGTGAGCCAGCGGATGGAATGCGGCGACCACTGGCTGCTCTACGCCCAGGTGAGCCACGGGGGCCTGCTGGATCCGGCCGCCCTCACGGCGGTGCACCAGCGCCGCAGTGGCGCCAACTACTGAGCCAGGCCCAAGGGCCCTTCCTCAGCGGGGCAGGGGAACAGTGGGGAGGGGCGAGCGGGCCTGCCGGAAGCAGGGGGCCTCAAACAGCTGGCGCTGGCTGAGGATGTCCACCTGGGGAGGAGCCCCTGGCTTGCCATAGCGCAGCACGAAGATCTGGTCGAAATCCATCGCACCGATCGGGGGCATCGAGGGCCAGCCCAGCCCACGGGCCAGTTCGGGCATCCTGCGGTGCTCCCAGAACAGCACCACGTTGCCGTCTTGGTAGGCCGGTTGGCTGAGGATGTCTTGTCCAACCTGGAAGGAGTCCTCCACTGAGGATTGGGCAATGGAAATGTTGACCCCAGTGGCCACCCCCAGGGGCACGGCACTCTGGTAGCTGCGGGCGTTCTTGCTGGTGAGCGGATTGAGGAAGAACGTGCGGATGTGGGTGGGGGTGCCGAAGCAGGCGGGGATCAATCGGGCCAGGTTGATGGACTGCAGGAAGCCGTGGACCGAGAGGTTGTAATTGCCATCGCCGGAGCCCACCTTGTCGCCGTGGCGCAGCAGGATCACCTGGCGGGGGGTGGCTGCGGCGGAGTTCAGGTCGGTGAAGCCCAGCGCCAAGGCCAACAGTGCCTGGCAGGTCCGGCGTGTGGAGCAACGGTGGAGGGCCATGGGATCCCGGCGGCGGATGGGGCCTTGGGCAGTCGCGGACAGATCTACCTCACCCCCATGGTGACGCCCACGACGGCCAGCCCCCCAAAGGCAGCCTTTAACTGTCGATGTCCACAACCGGGCTAAGTCGTAGTCATTCCGACTTCGTGTAAGCTTTTCGGCATCCTCCCCCCCCTTCCCATGGACCTCTCCAAGCCCGGCACCCTCGCCAACCTGGAAGCCGCCTTCGGCGGCGAGAGCATGGCCAACCGCAAATACCTCTTCTTCGCCGACGTGGCCAGGCAGCTCGGCAACCCCGAACTGGCCAAGCTCTTCCGTGACACCGCCGCCCAGGAGACCGAGCACGCCTTCGCCCACTTCCGCCTGCTCCATCCCGAGCTGGTGGTGGCCGACCCCGCCGCCCTCTCGGAGGCCGAGAAGCAGACCGTGCTCAGCCGCTGCCTGGAGCTGGCGATCGAAGGCGAAACCTACGAGTACACCACCATGTACCCGGAATTCGCCGCCCAGGCCCGCACCGACCGTGACGGCGGCGCCGAAGCCGAGTTCAACGAGCAGATCGCCGAATCCGCCGAGCACGCCGGCATCTTCCGCCGGGCCGCCAGCAACTTCGGCCGGCTCACCCCGATCGAGCACCACCACGCCGATCGCTACACCGTGGCCCTCGAAGCCCTGCAAGGCCAGGGAACCGCGGGGGGAGGGGAGCCCGTGGCCGGCCAGTGGATCTGCAAGGTCTGCTCGATGATCTACGACCCCGCCATCGGCGATCTGGATTCCGGCATCGTCGCCGGCACGCCGTTCGAGGCCATCCCCGACGACTGGTCCTGCCCGATCTGCGGCACCCGCAAGGCCAACTTCATTCCCTACCGGGAGCCGGCCCTGCTGGCGGTCTGAGGTCGGGCTCACCGCAGGACACCGTCTGGTGAAAGCGGCTGAAATCCAGCTCCCGGCTGTCCGCCCGGTCGACGACGATGTCGGCGAAGCGGGCATTGAGGCGCAGATCGGCGGGCCGGTAGGTCCAGCGGGCATGGACGGGACCCTGCACGGTTTCGTCCATGCCCTGGAAGGCCACCACCAGCTCGCCATGCCGGGCGGCGATCGTTTCCGGTGTGTGCCCGTGCAGGGGGCTGGCGGCATCGATCGGATGCATCACCGTCCACATCAACTGGAACAGGATGGATTGGTCACGGTGCAGGGCCAAGGGCAGCATCCGCCGCATCATGAAGCCCTCGCTGCTTCTCTCCTCGAGGGCCAGGAACGCCCGCAGCCTTCCCTCCAGGATGCTGTGGCGGTGCACGTTGGCGATCCGGAAGGTGAGCATGGGCACGCCGTTCCAGGGCTGGATCGTGGCCACTTCGCTGAACAGGATGCGGGCGCGGCTGCGGGAGAAGCGGGCGAAGGCCAGGCCGGTGGTCACGGCGATGAACACCAGCCCCACCAGGGCTTCGAGCGTCACCAGCAGGTTGATCGCCAGGCTGGCGGGGTGGAGCACCCCGTAGCCGATCGATCCGAGGGTCTGGACGCTGAAGAAGAAGGCCTCGGGGAAGCCCGCCACGGTGCCCTCGGGCATGCCGCCGATGCCCCGCGCATCCAGGAGAAACAGTAGGGCGAAGGCCAGGTTGAGCAGCAGATAGCTGGCGGCGATCAGCAGCAGGAAGCCCGGCCAGGGCACCGCCAGCATCAGGTGGTAGGGCTCGCGCCAGTGCTGGCGCCAGGTGTCGAGCTTCTCGGCCCGGAAGCCACCGCCGTCCCGGCGCTGCAGCCGCAGGGAGCGGGGCACGGGGGGCCGGCGGCTAGGGGATCGGAGAAGCAAGCGCCGGAACAGGTTGGCCATCAGCTGCGCGGCGCGGCCACACCCCAGGCGTGAAGGCTGTCAAGCACCGGGATCAGGCTTCGCCCCCGGGACGAAAGCCGGTATTCGACCCGCGGCGGCACCTCGGGGAACACCTGACGCTCCACCACCCCATCGGCCTCCAGCTCCCGCAACTGGCTGGTGAGCACCTTCGGGCTCACCCCCGCAAGGGCCCGTTGCAGATCGGAGAAGCGCCTCACCCCGCCGAGCAGCTCCCGCAAAATGGCCAGTTTCCATCGGCCCCGCATCACCCGCAGGGCCAGCTCGGCCGGACAGTCGTCGTGGTTCTGGCCGTCGAGGAAGCTCTGGGGCTGCGCCATGGCCTTGGGCTCCGTCATCGTTACCAACCGGTGCGTTGGGCACATTCTGGTGCGTTCTTGTGGGAATCCCCCGCGGGCAGCAGAGTTCAGCCACTGCCGTGCAGGCCCTCCGGATCCGCCATGACCGCTGACCTGTTCACCCCCCTGACGCTCGGCCCCCTGGAGCTGCCCAACCGGGTGCTGATGGCGCCGCTCACCCGCTCCCGGGCCGAGGAGGGCCATGTGCCAGGGCCATTGATGGCCGAGTACTACGGCCAGCGGGCCTCGGCCGGCCTGATCATCGCCGAGGCCACCATGGCGATGGAGGGGAACTCCGCCTTCATCCGCGAGCCCGGCATCCACTCGGCCGCCCAGGTGGAGGGCTGGAAGCTCAGCACCGAAGCGGTGCATGCCAAAGGGGGGCGGATCGTGCTGCAGATCTGGCACGGGGGCCGCGCCTGCCATCCGGTGCTCAACGGCGGCCGAACCCCGGTGGCCCCAAGCGCCCTCGCCATCACCGGCGATGAGATCCACACCCCCGAGGGCAAGAAGCCCTATGTGGTGCCCCGGGAGCTGGCCGACGAGGAACTGCCCGCCATCGTGGAGGGGTTCCGCCTGGCGGCCCGCAACGCCATGGCCGCCGGCTTCGATGGTGTGGAAGTGCATGGCGCCAACGGCTACCTGCTCGATGAATTCCTGCGGGATGGCAGCAACCACCGCTCCGGCCCCTACGGCGGCCCGATCGCCAACCGGGCCCGGCTGCTGCTGGAGGTGATCGAGGCGGTGCGCCGCGAAGCCGAGCTGGTGGGGCTGCGGATCTCGCTGCTCAACAGCTACAACGCCATGGTCGACAGCGATCCGGTAGGCCTCGCCTCCTGGCTGGCCGAGCGGCTCAACGACACCGGCCTCACCTTTCTGCATGTGATGCGCGGCGACTTCTTCCAGCAGCAGCAGGGTGACGTGCTCACCCCTGCGCGCGAACATTTCAAGGGCGCGCTGATCGCCAACATGGGTTACAGCGGGGAGGAGGCCAACGCCGCAATCGGCTCCGGCGCCATCGATGCGGTGGCCTTCGGCAACGCCTTCCTGGCCAACCCCGACCTGCCCGAGCGCCTGCGGCGTGGAGCTCCGCTCCATACCCCCGATCCGGCCACCTTCTACAGCCCGGGCCCCGCCGGCTACACCGATTACCCGTTTCTGCCATGACCACCACCTCCCCCACCGCCCGCCGCGGCCAACCGGCCCCGGGCCCCGTCTTCCGGGCCGCCACCGATCGCTTCCACAGCAGCCTCGACTGGCTGGATAGCTGGCACAGCTTCTCCTTCGCCAACCACCACGACCCCGCCTGGATGGGCTTCGGGCCCCTGCGGGTGATTAACGACGACACGATCGCCGCCGGAAAGGGCTTCGGCATGCACCCCCACAGCGACATGGAGATCATCACCGTGATGGTGGAAGGGGAACTGAGCCATCGCGATTCGATCGGCAACGGCGCGGTGCTGAGGGCCGGCGAAGTGCAGCGGATGAGCGCCGGCACCGGAATCGTCCACAGCGAGATCAACCAGGGAGCTGTGCCCTGTCGGCTGCTGCAGATCTGGATCGAGCCCAGCAGCCGCGGACTCCCCCCCGCCTACGACCAACGGCCTTACCCGATCAGCGCCGGCTGGACCCCGCTGATCGATCCCGACGGCTGCGATGGGGCCATGGCGATCCACCGTCCGGTGCGGCTGTGGCGGGCCAGCCCCAAGCCCGGCAACAGCCTGACCCTGCCCCTGGTGGCCGGCCAAACCGGCTGGATCCAGCTCATCGATGGCGAGCTGGAGTTGGAGCTGGGGGGCAGCCTCCAGCAGCTGGGTCGGGGCGATGGCCTGGGCTTCCACGCCAAGGCCACAGGGACGCTCACGGCCTCGGCGGCCGGTGCCGATCTGCTGCTGTTCGAGCTCGCCTGAGCTCCCCGGCTGGGCCTGGCGCACCGTCCTCGCCAGCACCGCCCTGGCAACAGGCCCCCGGTCCGTTGATCGGTGCATGCCGAAGCGGCCTTTCTCTGTGTGTCCGGTAGCACCTTCTGATGGGAACGGCCTGAAAAATCGCTGAGAGGGTATCAAAAGGCATCCGACGATGCGGCAGTGTGCCGCAGGACCCTTTGGAGTAGGCCTGAGCGTTCCTCTGCATGCCATGGCCCAGGTCCGTCAGTTTCCTGATCCCAGACTGTTGGAGATTCTCCCGGGCGGTCGCGAGCCGGGCCGCCGTTGGGTGGTGCGTTATCGGGGGTTCGTGCTCCTTCCCCAGCCCGATCTCACCTGGCTGGTCCGGCCTGAGCGCAGCCCGATGGGCGTGTTGCCCTTCCGAACCCCGGCCAACTCCCTCGATGATGTCAAAGCCCTGGTGGACTGGCGGCTGAATCAGGCCGCCTGAGGTGGGGTTGGCGTGGGTGCCGATTGAAACGGCAGCACCAGCGTGACCCAGCGGTCGGGTCGCTCCGGCCGGGCCCGACGGGCCTGACGCACGCCGAACGGCACCCGCACCACGTTGGTGCCCTCGACCCGGAAGGTTTCACCACGGGAATGGCAGTGGGCCAACGAACCCCGCACGGGGGGCAGCTCCGGACCGCGGCGGCTGGGGGTTCCGGAATTGTCGCCGATGGTCAGGCTGCTGAGGGTGAGGGGCGCCCGGTCCGGGCGCCCAGGGGGGGGTGAGGTGGTGCCGTCGTTGTCGTTCATGACCCCGAAAGGGAAGCGGCCGGAAGGGGAGGGGAGAATGCACTCCATTCCCTTGTTGCCGCGAATGTAACGCCCTTTCGGCCAACCGGGTAGCTTTCGTCGCCACCATCCATTCCGGCCGGAAAAGGGACGAGCCGATACCGACACACCAACAGCCCAGCGTTACACCGACGTCGGCAGGGCCAACTCCTCCACCGAGGGGCAGGTGCAGACCAGGTTGCGATCGCCATAGGCATTGTCGATGCGGGCCACGGCGGGCCAGAACTTGTTGTTCCGCTGGCCATCGCCGGCCGGGAAGGCTGCCTGGCTCCGGCTGTAGGGCCGCTCCCAGACATCGGCGGTCACCGCCGCCAGGGTGTGGGGGGCCCGGCGCAGGGGGTTGTCGCTCGGATCGGCAGCGCCCGATTCGATCGCGGCCGCCTCGGCGCGGATCGCCACCATTGCCGAGCAGAACCGCTCGATCTCCTGCAACGACTCGCTTTCGGTGGGCTCCACCATCACCGTGCCCGCCACCGGCCAGCTCACGGTCGGGGCATGGAATCCGTAGTCCATCAGGCGCTTGGCCAGGTCATCCACCTCCAGGCCGGCGCTGCGCTTGAGCGGGCGCAGATCGAGGATGCATTCGTGGGCCACCCGGCCGCCGGCGCCGCGGAACAGCACCGGGTAGTGGGGCTCCAGCCGCTCGGCGATCAGGTTGGCGGCCAGCAGGGCGACGGCGCTGGCCTGGCGCAGGCCGGCCCCACCCATCATCCGCACATACATCCAACTGATCGGCAGGATGCCGGCGCTGCCCCAGGGCGCCGCTGACACCGGTCCGATCGCCTGATCTCCCGGCCCCGGCAGAAAGGGCACCAGGTGGGCCTCCACCGCGATCGGCCCGACGCCAGGGCCACCGCCACCGTGGGGAATGCAGAAGGTCTTGTGCAGGTTGAGGTGGCAGACATCGGCGCCGAAGCGGCCGGGCTTGGCCAGTCCCACCTGGGCGTTGAGATTGGCGCCATCGAGATACACCTGGCCGCCGTGGCGGTGCACCACATCGCAGAGGCGGCGGATGCCGGTTTCGAACACGCCGTGGGTGGATGGATAGGTCACCATCACCGCCGCCAGGGATGCTGCGTGGGTCTGGGCCTTGGCCTCCAGATCCTCCAGATCGATGTTGCCGCCTTCGTCGCAGGAGACAGCCACCACCTTGAGGCCGGCCATCACGGCGCTGGCGGGGTTGGTGCCATGGGCGCTGGTGGGAATCAGGCAGATGTTGCGATGCCCCTCGCCCCGGCTGCGGTGCCAGGCCCGGATCACCAGCAAGCCGGCGTACTCCCCCTGGGAGCCGGCATTGGGCTGGAGCGACACGCCGGCAAATCCGGTGCAGGCGGCTAACCAGCCCTCCAGGTCGGTCACCAGCTTCTGGTAGCCCAGGGTCTGGGAGGCGGGGGCGAAGGGGTGCAGCTGGGCGAACTCCGGCCAGCTCACCGGTGCCAGTTCGGCGGCGGCGTTCAGCTTCATCGTGCAGCTGCCCAACGGGATCATGCCGTGCACGAGCGAGAGGTCTTTGGCCACCAGCCGCTGGATGTAGCGGAGCAGTTCGGTTTCGCTGCGGTAGCGATGGAACACCTCCTGGCCCAGCCAGGGCCGCCGCCGCAGGGGCAGGCCGGCCAGCAGATCGGCCTCCAGCCCGTCGGAGCCCCCAGCGGCGGCTTCCAGCTCGGCCATCAGGGCCGCGGCAGCGGGCCGGACCGCTCCAGCGGCGGCAGTGGATCCGCCGGCGAACAGGGCCAGAAGCTGGTCGAGTTCAGCGCTGTCGGTGCGTTCATCAAGGCTGATCGCCAGGCCACTGGGCCCGGAGCTGCCATGGGCCTGGGAACCGGGATCGGTCGGCAGCGGCCGCAGGTTGAAGCCCGCCGCCTCGGCGCCGGCCAGCAGCTCAGCCGCCGCCGGTGTGCGCAGGCAGAGGGTGTCGAAACCTGGCCCCGGCTCGACAGCAAAGCCCAGCCGCGCCAGGCCCAAGGCCAGAGCGGCCCGTTGCAGCAGCACCTGGCGGGCGATGGCGGCCAGGCCGCCTGGGCCGTGGTGCACGGCATAGAAGCTGGCCATCACCGCCAGCAGCACCTGGGCGGTGCAGATGTTGCTGGTGGCCTTGTCGCGGCGGATGTGCTGCTCGCGGGTCTGCAGGGCCAGGCGCAGGGCGGGGTTGCCTTCGGCATCCACCGACTGGCCCACCAGACGGCCGGGGATCTGGCGCTGGTGCGCCGCGGTGGTGGCGAAGAAGGCGGCGTGGGGCCCGCCGCAGCCGAGCGGCACGCCGAATCGCTGGCTGCTGCCCACGGCGATGTCTGCGCCGAGGTGGCCGACCGGCTCCAGCAGCACCTGGGCCAGGGGATCGATCGCCACGGTGACCAGGGCCCCGGCGGCGTGGGCGGCGGCGATCAGCTCGCGGGGATCCCAGAGACGGCCGCTGCTGCCGGGCAACTGCAACAGAACCCCGAACAAGTCGCTGGCTTGGCCCTCGGCGGCGGTGGCTTCGAGCCCTGAGCCGGCCGGATCCATCGTCTCCACCAGGATCCCCAGCGGCTCCGCCCGGGTCTGGAGCACGGCCAGGGTCTGGGGCAGCACGTCACCGTCCACCAGGAAGCGCCTGGCCTCGGGACGCTTGCAGGCGCCGTAGCTGAGGGCCATCGCTTCGGCGGCGGCGGTGGCCTCATCCAGCAGGGAGGCGTTGGCGATCGGCAGGCCGGTGAGCTCGCTGATCAGGGTCTGGAAGTTGAGCAGGGCCTCCAGGCGCCCCTGGGCGATCTCGGCCTGGTAAGGGGTGTAGGCGGTGTACCAGCAGGGGTTCTCCAGCACATGGCGCTGGATCACCGCCGGGGTGGCGGTGCCGTGGTACCCCAGACCGATCAGGCTGCGGCGCACCTGGTTGGCGGCGGCGATGCCGCGCAGCTCGTCGAGGGCCTGGGCTTCACCGACCCCCTCGGGCAATCCCACCGCCGCCTCGGAGACCGGCAGCAGGATGTCGGCCGGCACCACCTCCGCCACGAAGCTTTCGAGGTCGGCGCAGCCGAGTTCCGCGAGCATCTGGGCCTGCTCCGCCGCCGATGGGCCGATGTGGCGCTGCAGGAATGGCGAGCTCGGCGCGGTGTCGCTGGGATCCAACGCTGCAGGCGCTTCGACTGGGGGAAACGGGGAGAGCTCGGCGGCCAGGGCTGCGGGTGCTGAAGTCATGGCAGGGCGGCCGCTCCGGATTGGCGCAGACTTTAGGGAGATTCAGCCGGCCGAAAGGGCGTCATCCCGACCAGCACGGGCGTTCACGGACAATCCCCGCTGCTCAGGTCCCGCCGGTCAGCTCCCTTTCCAGTCAGCTCCCTTCCACCTTGGCGCGGTAGCTGCCGGCATCCATCAGGTCGTCGAGCTCCGCGGCTGCGCTCGGACGCACCAACAGCAGCCAGCCCTCGCCGAACGGATCGCTCTGGATGTCTTCCGGGCTGGCCAGCACCGCCTCGTTGCGCACTTCGACGGTGCCGCTGATCGGGGCATACACATCCTCCACCGCCTTGACGGATTCGACCGAGCCGAAGCTGGTGCCGCGCTCGAGGTCGGCGCCCACCTCAGGCAGCTCCACGAACACGATGTCGCCCATCTGCTCGACGGCGAAGGCACTGATCCCCACCCGGACCAGATCCCCCTCCAGGCGGGCGTATTCGTGGCTGTCGGCGTAGCGGCAGTCGTCGGGGTAGCTGAGCGCCATCGATGGCGGAGGCAGGGGCCTCCCACTCTGACCGACAACCCGCTCAATCGGACCGGATGGATCGGTTCTGCCGATCCGGCAATTGTCCCGCTTCTGCCAGGGCATTGAGGGCCCGCTCCAGGGCCAGCTCCGCGTGGCAGCGGTGGGTGCCGCCCTGGCTGAACAGCACATAGGGGGGGCGCAGGGGGCCGTCGGCGGAGAACTCGCTGGTGCTGCCGTCGATGAAGCTGCCCCCCGCCATCACCAGCTCGCTGGCATAGCCGGGCATCGGGGCCGGCACCGGATCGAGGTAGGCCCCCACCGGCGAGCAGGCCTGAAAGGCCCGGCACACCGTTTGCAGGGGTGGGGCCGCCCCGAACTGCACCGCCTGGATCACGTCGCCGCGCTCCCCCCCTGGCAGCGGTTGGACCGCATAGCCCAGGCCGTCGAACACCGCCGCCACCAGCTCGGCGCTGATCAGGGCCTCGGCCACCATCTGGGGGGCCAGGAACAGCCCCTGGAACAGCAGGCGGTAGAGATCGAAACCGGTGCCGCCCTCGCTGCCGATGCCGGGGGCGGTAAGGCGGCAGCAGGCTTGCTCCACCAGCTCGGCGCGGCCGGCCACATAGCCCCCGGTGGGGGCGATCGTGCCGCCGGGGTTCTTGATCAAGGAGCCGGCGATCAGGTCGGCCCCCACCGCCGGCGGCTCGCAGGCCTCAACGAATTCGCCATAGCAGTTGTCCACGAAGCAGACGCAGCTGGGCTGGAGCGCCTTGACCCGCTCGATCAGCTCCCCGATCGCCGCCAGGCGCAGGGAGGGGCGCCAGCTGTAGCCGCAGCTGCGCTGGATCAGCACCAGGCGGGTCGGCACCGCCAGGGCATCGGCCAGCCCGGCGCTGTCCACCATCCCGTTGGGTTCGAGGCGGAGCTCGTCGTAGTGAATGCCGAACTCGGCCAGGGAGCCCTGGCCGGTGCCGCGCAGACCGATCACCTCCTCCAGGGTGTCGTAGGGGCGGCCGGTGAGGGCCAGCAGGCGATCGCCGGGACGCAGCACCCCGAACAGGGCGGCGGCGATGGCATGGGTGCCGCTGACGAACTGCAGCCGCACGGCCGCGGCCTCGGCCCCGAGCACCCGGGCGAAGACCCGGTCCAGCACCGCTCGGCCCAGGTCGCCGTGGCCATAGCCGCTCACCGACGCGAAGTGGTGGGGCCCCAGCCGCTCGGCCGCAAAGGCCGCCAGGACCCTGGCCAGCCCCCCCTTGACCGCGGTGGTGTGCAGGGCCGCCAGGGGGGCGATCCGTTCCGCCGCGGCGGCGACCCGATCCACCGCCCAGGCGGAGACGGCCTGCGGGTCCGCGCCGCTGCGCCCTTCCCCACCCGGTTCCCGCCCGTCCATGGCCCATCGCATCACCAACCAGCCATCGTGCCGTGGCCCCTCACCCTCACCGCTAGATTTCGGTTTGTTCGATCGGCGCCATCACGCCGTTCTCCCAGGTTCAGGTGATCAGCTCCGCCCCCCATGGGGCTCCCTGACGTGGGCCAGGCCCGCCGATGGCGCGGGGGTGGATGCCACAACCTGCCCACTACCGCGAGAGTTCATTTGGTTGCCGCCTCAGACACCGCCAAGGCCCCGTACCCACCGGGCACTTCCCCTTCCCTTCCCAAGCTGCACACCGTGGGTGTGCACGCCTCCGATCACCAGGAGGAGGCCATCCGCAACGCCGTCCATGCCCGGCGTGCTCCCCTTCCTCCCAAGCAGCGCCCCTACAAGCTCGGTACCACCGGTTTCATGCTGGTGATGCACGTGGGTGCCGTGGCGGCGCTGCTGCCCCGCTTCTGGAGCTGGCAGGCGGTGGTCGTGATGGCGCTGCTCTACTGGACCACGGTGCTGGGGGTCACCCTCGGGCTGCACCGCCTGCTGGCCCACCGCAGCTTCGTGGCGCCGAAATGGCTGGAGCGCACCCTGGTGCTGATGGGCAGCCTCGCCTGCCAGAGCGGCCCGATCGAATGGGTGGGGCTGCACCGCCACCATCACAAGTATTCCGACCAACCCAACGACCACCACGACGCCGGTCGCGGCCTCTGGTGGAGCCACAGCGACTGGATGCTGCACGAGATCCCGGCGGTGCTGCAGGTGGAGCGCTTCACCGGCGACCTGCAGCGGGATCCCTACTACCGCTGGCTGGATCGCTGGTTCCTGTTGCTGCAGCTGCCCCTCGGCGCCGCCCTCTGGTGGTACGGGGAGCGGGCCGGTGTCCATGGGGGCGGCCTCGGTTTGGTCCTCTGGGCGATTCCCCTGCGCCTGGTGGTCGTCTATCACGTCACCTGGCTGGTGAACAGTGCCACCCACGCCTTCGGCTACCGCAACTTCGACAGCCCCGACCTCTCGCGCAACTGCTGGTGGGTGGCGATCCTCTCGTTCGGTGAGGGCTGGCACAACAACCACCACGCCCACCCCTCCAGCGCCCGCCACGGCTTGCGCTGGTTCGAGTTCGACATCACCTGGCAGCACATCCGGCTGCTGCAATGGCTGGGCCTGGCCCGCCGGGTTCGCGTCGCCCGTTATGGTCCGGCCGGTTCCGCCGCCACCAGTTCCTGACGGATCGCCACCGCCAGCTCGGGGGTGCCCGCCTGCTTCTGCAGGCGGGCTTTTCGGCGCAGGGCCTCCAGGAACTGATCGGCACTGAGTTCCGGTTCGCTGGCGACCCCAAGGGCCACCAGGGTGCGGTGCAGATCGAGCAGTTCGCCGTCGAGTTCGGCGGAGCTGTAATCGCGCTGGCCAGCCATGACCGCGGCAAAGCGCTCGCGCCGCTGGGCCTTCTCCACGGGATAGGCGGCCAGGATCGGCTCCCGACAGGCGCGCCAGGGCTGCCCGGCGCTGAGCAGCTCCGCCAGGGCCGCACTGAGCGCGGCCGCTTCGTCCTCACCGATGCGGAGGTCGAAGGCGGCCGGCGGCTGCCGCATCCCCACAAAGATCTCCAGCAGCGGACCAGGGCCGAGCGGGGCACCGTCGTCGCCGAGCAGGGGCAGATCGCCTTCCTGCAGCGCCGCCGCCAGCTCGGGGTGACCCGCCAGGGAGCTGGCCCGGGCGCCGTCGCCGTCGGCCAGCCACTGGTTGATGCGCCCGAGGGCCAGGAACACCTCCGGGCCCGGGGCCGCCAGCTTGCGGTTGCGGAGCATCGACACCTGGGAGTTGTGGATGCGGCCGAGATCGAGAACAGTGGCTAAGCCGGGGAGAACGCGGTGGGACCAGCCATTGCGCTCATGCCAGGCTTTGATCAGATGCGCAAATGCCTCGCGCCCTGATGCGATTTCTTCCTGGTATCCCACTCGATATGGATTCTTACTGTTACCATTCTAAATGACTGATCAGGAACCTCTCCCCATGACGCTCTCCCCCCTTCGCCCTGGGCTGGCTCCACCACCCAACCTGTTGGCCCGCCCCCTGGGGGTGGCCACGTCGGCCACCGCCGCCCAGTCCCTGCCAAAGGCCAGGGCCCTGCATCGGCCCCGCCGCGGTGAACCCGTCCCCGTCACGGTGAAGGGACGCAACTGGACGGTGATCGGCTTCATGGTGGTGATCCACGTGCTGGCGCTGGTGGCCCTGCTGCCCCAGTTCTGGAGCGTGCCCGCCGCGGCCAGTTTCCTGATTCTCTACTGGGTCACCGCCTGTCTGGGGGTCACGGTGGGCTACCACCGGCTGCTGGCCCACCGTTCCTTCAAGCTGCCCCACTGGCTGGAGCGCGTCTTCGCCACCTGCGGCGCCCTCAGCTGCCAGCACGGTCCGATCGACTGGGTGGGGCTGCACCGCCACCACCATAAGTTCTCCGATACGGATGCGGATCACCACAACAGCCACCGGGGCTTCTGGTGGAGCCACATGGCCTGGATGTTCGAGGAAATCCCTGCGGCCGCCGCAATCCCCCGGCTCACCGGCGATCTGGCCCGCGACCCCTACTACCGCTGGCTGAACAAGAACTTCCTGCTGCTGCAGGTGCCCCTGGGCCTGCTGCTGTTCGCCATCGGCACCCTCACCGGCGCGGGCGGCTGGGCCCTGGTGCTCTGGGGCATCCCCCTGCGCCTGGTGGTGGTGTATCAGTGCACCTGGCTGGTGAACAGCGCCACCCACCGCTGGGGCCAGGTCAGCTACGCCAGCGGTGACGGCTCCCGCAACAACCCCTGGGTGGCGGCGCTCACCTTCGGCGAGGGCTGGCACAACAACCACCATGCCTTCCCCCATTCGGCCCGCCACGGCCTCGAAGCGGGCCAGATCGATCTCACCTGGCAGCACATCCGCCTGCTGCGCAGGCTTGGCCTGGCCACCGAGGTGAGGTTGCCGGCTGCACACCATCCAGTGGCCTAGGCTGGCAGATCGCATTCGATTTCCATGGCCAAACGCGTATCCGTCGTCCTCAGCGAAGACGTTCTCAGCCTCGGCAAGAACGGTGAACTGGTGGAGGTGGCCCCCGGCTATGCCCGCAACTTCCTGCTTCCCCTGGGCAAGGCCGTGCCGGTGACCCCGGCTGTGCTGCGCCAGGTGGAGCACCGCCGGGCCAAGGAGGCCGAGCGCCAGGCTGCCCTCAAGGCGGAGGCCGAAGCGTTCCGCACCGCTCTGGTCACGATCGGCCGCTTCACCGTCAAGAAGCAGACCGGTGGCGATGACGTGCTCTTCGGCACCGTGACCAACGGTGATGTGGCCGAAGCGATCGAAGCGGCCACCAAGAAAGAGCTCGACCGCCGCGACATCCTGGTCCCCGAGATCCACCGCACCGGCTCCTACAAGGTGCAGGTGAAGCTCCACCCCGAGGTGGTGGCCGAGATCAACCTCGAGGTGGCCAGCCACTGAGGCCAGCCATCGAGTCCTGGGGTTGCTCCAGGCCACCGGTTTGGCATGGATCGCCACCGGATCTCCGCCCAGCAGCGCCTAGCCTTGGCCCATGGTGAGCCTTCCCCTGCCAGCGCCGGACGGCCCGGCACCTGAACCCGGCCCGGCCCTGGCCCCGCTGCAGCGGCGCCGCTCCCGCGACCAGGCCGAGGCCCGCTTCGAAGCCCTTCCCGACCAGGTGCCGCCCCAGAACCTGGAGGCGGAGGAGGCGGTGCTGGGCGGCATCCTGCTCGACCCCGATGCCCTCGGCCGGATCGCCGACCTGCTTCGGCCCGAGGCCTTCTATCTGGGCGCCCACCGCGAGATCTACCGCACCGCCCTGATGCTGCACAGCCAGGGCAAACCCACCGACCTCACCGCCATGGCGGCCTGGCTGGCCGACACCGGCCAACTGGAGAAGGTGGGTGGCAGCAACCGGCTGGTGGAGCTGGTGGAGCGCACCCTCAGCACCGCCTCGATCGACCAGGTGGCCCGCCTGGTGATGGACAAATACCTGAGGCGGCAGCTGATCCGCTCCGGCAACGAGGTGATCCGGCTCGGCTTCGACCAGGCCAAGCCGATGGACCAGGTGCTCGATGAGGCCGAGCAGCAGATCTTCGCGATCAGCCAGGAGAAGCCCTCTGTCGGGCTCACCCCCACCGCGGAGATCCTCACCAGCACCTTCAACGAGATCGAGAGCCGCTCCCTGGGCACCTCGGTGGCGGGCATCCCGGTGAACTTCTACGACCTCGACGCCATCACCCAGGGCCTGCAGCGCAGCGACCTGATCATCGTGGCCGGCCGGCCGGCGATGGGCAAAACCTCGATCGTGCTCAACATCGCCAAGAACGTGGCCCAGCTGCACCAGCTGCCGGTCTGCGTGTTCTCCCTGGAGATGAGCAAGGCCCAGCTCACCTACCGGCTGCTGTCGATGGAGGTGGGCATCGAGAGCGGCCGGCTGCGCACCGGGCGGCTGCAGCAGGAGGAGTGGCCGCTGCTGGGCCAGGGCATCAACACCCTCGGCCAGCTGCCGCTGTTCATCGACGACAAGCCCAACGCCGGCGTTCTGGAGATGCGCTCCCTCTGCCGGCGGCTGATGGCGGAGCAGGGCAAGGAGCTGGGCCTGATCGTGATCGATTACCTGCAGCTGATGGAGGGCACCACCCCCGACAACCGGGTGCAGGAGCTCTCCCGCATCACCCGGGGCCTCAAAGGCATGGCGCGGGAACTCAACGTGCCGGTGGTGGCCCTCTCCCAGCTCAGCCGCGGCGTGGAATCGCGCACCAACAAGCGGCCGATGCTCAGCGATCTACGCGAATCGGGCTCGATCGAGCAGGACGCCGACCTGGTGCTGATGATCTACCGCGACGAGTACTACAACCCGGAAACCGCTGACCGGGGTATCACCGAAGTGATCGTGACCAAGCACCGCAACGGGCCGGTGGGCACGGTGAAGCTGCTGTTCGAGCCCCAGTTCACCCGGTTCCGCAACCTGGCGGCGCCCTGAAGCCCCCGCGGACCGGACCACCTCAACCCCGCAGCAGCCATGAACGAGCACCCCTTCTGGATCTGGGTCCTGGCATTCTTCGGAATCATCCTGGGCCGCTACTTCGTGGTGGCCGGCGGGTCCTACTGGCTGCTCTATGCCCGGCCCCAGCCCACCGGCCGCGACGGCACTCCGCCGCTTGCGCCTATCTCGGAGCGGGCCATCAGGGACGACATCCAGTTGTCGGTGATCGCGGCGGCGGTGTTCGCCCTGGCCACCGCCGGTGTGCTCTCGTTGCAGGCCCTGGGGCTCACCCGCCTCTACGCCCGGCCTGACCTGCATGGCTGGTGGTATCTGGGGCTCAGCTACGCGGTCGTGCTGATCCTGCAGGACGGCTACTTCTACGCCACCCACCGGCTCTTCCATCACCCCGCCCTGTTCCGCTGGCTGCATGAGGGCCATCACCGCTCAAGGCAGCCCACCCCCTGGACCTCCTTCGCCTTCGACCCGATCGAAGCGGTGGTGCAGGCGCTCTTCCTGGTGGGCGTGGTGTTCGTGATCCCCCTCCATGCCATCACCCTGGTCGCGGTGCTCTGCACGATGACCGTGTGGGCGGTGGTCAACCACCTGGGCCTCGACCGGCTTCCCCTGGGCTTCCCCCACCACTGGCTCGGCCGCTGGTTCATCGGGCCGGCCCACCATTCGCTCCACCACCGCCGCCACGGCATCCATTTCGGCCTTTATTTCACCTTCTGGGATCAGGTCTGCGGCACCGAGGATCCCGCCTATGCCCGATCCTTCGAACTCCGCCTGAACAACGGCCCCGCCTGAGCCATGACGATCCCCACCAGCGCCAGACCCACGGCCCCGCCCAGCACCACCAGCACGAACCGATCGAGCCCGATGCCCAGCCCCTCGCCCCCGGCCGCCGCCGTGAGCACGATCAGGGCGCAACGGCTGGCGAACGCCGCGCGGTAATTGCGGAACGCCACCAGAGTCAGCAGGGTGAGTGCGATCCCCAGGGCGTGGAGAGCAGCGCTGCGGGGCAGCAGCAGGGACAGCAGGGCCCCCGCCGGCAAGCCCACCAGAGCGCCGACGGTTCGGTCGAGCCCTTTCTGCCGCGCCACGGTGAGCTCCCCGGTGGCCACGCTGGCCGACGACCAGATCACCCACTGGCCGAAGGGCGGCTGCCACAGGCTCACCGCCACTGCCGTGACCAGCACCGCCAGGGCTCGAACCAGGGCCTGGCGCCCCAGCCGTTGCCGCTGGGCGGGCTCCAGGGGCCAGCGTTGCCAGCCGAGGTGCCAGCCCCGGGGCGGCAGGGCCACGGAGGCCAGCAGCACGGACCCCACCGCCAGGGGAAGGCCCAGGGCCAGTAGCCGCAGCCCTTGCGCCAGGCTGAAGCCAGCGGCGTGCGCTTCGATCGAGAGGTAGAGGGCGGGGATGAAGGTGAAGCTGCCCACGGAGGTCCAGCGGGCCCCGAGGCAGGCGATCCAGAGGCTCAGGAAGCCATAGAGGCCGCACAGCAGCACGAACAACGGTGCCGAAGCCTCCACCGCGAAGAACGCCGCGATCGACAGCCCCAGCAGCAGCGCATGGACCAGCAGCAACAGCAGGGAGCGCTGGCAGCGCTCAACGCCGATCAGCAGGGCGATCGTCAGCAAACCGCCCGGGAGCAGGAGCTCCTGGCCGGTCCACCCATAAAGGAGTAGCCCGGGCAGCAAGGCGACGGTGCCCCGCAGCAGGGCTGGGCCGTCGAGCCACGCGGGGCCCTTCAGCACGGATCGGGCAGGTCGCCTGGATCAGCCAGATCAGCGGAGCGCACCACAGTGGCCAGGCGGGAGAGCTGCTCGATCGAGCGCTCGTGCTCATCCCGGGTCGCCGCTGCGCAGGCGTCCTCCACCAGCACGATCCGGTGGTCCCGGTCGTGCCCCTCCCGGGCCGCCGCCTGCAGGGCCCAGGCGGTGCTGACGCCCCCCAGCAGCAGCCGCTCGATCCCGGCGGCCCGCAGCATCACAGCGAGGGCGGTGCCGTGGAAGGGGCTCAGCCGATGCTTCACCAGCACCAGATCACTGGGCTCCACCGCCAGCTCCGCATGGAACTCGGTGCCCCACTGGCCCAACCGCAGGGCACCAAGCTCCCGGGCCCGAGCGAAGATCGGTGCGTGGACAGGCAACTCCGGGTAGCCGGCGCTGAAGCCCACCTTCACCAGCATCGTGGGCCAGCCCTGACGGCGGGCCAAGGCCAGGGCCCGGTTGGCGGCCTCCAGCACCCCGCGCCGTTCCACCTCGGCGGCGCAGGTAGGCATCGCTCCGGCAGGGTGGGTGATGTCGTTGATCAAATCGATCAACACCAAGGCGGTGCGCATGGGCGGGCGCCTCAGCCGCAGGGCCCCCATCATCAGGCGTCGGCCAGGGGCGGCAGCCCCAACTCCCCCTGAGCCGCCATACATTCAAGCGATGGCCTTCAGCGTCGCCCCCACCGAAACCTTCGAGCTGATCGTGGTCGGCGGCGGCCATGCGGGCTGCGAGGCGGCCCTGGCGGCGGCGCGGCTGGGGATCTCCACGGCCCTGTTTTCGCTCAATCTCGATCGCATCGCCTGGCAGCCCTGCAACCCGGCGGTGGGCGGGCCGGCCAAGAGCCAGCTGGTGCACGAGGTGGATGCCCTCGGCGGCGTGATCGGCCGGCTCGCCGATGCCACGGCCTTGCAGAAACGGGTGCTCAACGCCAGCCGCGGCCCGGCGGTGTGGGCCCTGCGCGCGCAAACGGATAAACGCCAGTACGCCCGCCAGATGCTGCAGCTGCTGCAGCACACCCCGAATCTCGCCCTGCGGGAGGCGATGGTGACGGGACTGGAGATCGAGGGAGATCCGGCCAACGGCGACGCCCGGGTGATCGGCGTGCGCACCTACTTCGGCAGCGTCTATGGCGCCGGCGCCGTGATCCTCACCACCGGCACCTTCCTGGGGGGCCGGATCTGGGTGGGAAGCCAGTCGATGGCGGCGGGCCGGGCCGGCGAGCAGCCCGCCGAAGGGCTCACAGAGGCGCTGCGCTCCCTGGGCTTCCGCACCGACCGCCTCAAGACCGGCACCCCCGCCCGCGTTGATCGCCGCAGCGTGGCCCTGGATCAGCTGGAAGAGCAGCCCAGCGACGCCGCAGGCCGCTTCTTCTCCTTCGATCCGGCCGCCTGGATCGAAGGCGAGCCGATGAGCTGCCACCTCACTCGCACCACGGCGGCCACGCACCAACTGATCCGCGACAACCTCCACCTGACGCCGATCTACGGCGGTTTCATCGACAGCAAGGGGCCCCGCTACTGCCCCTCGATCGAAGACAAGATCGTGCGCTTCGCCGATAAGGACAGCCACCAGATTTTCCTGGAGCCCGAGGGCCGCGACACCCCCGAGCTCTACGTCCAGGGGTTCTCCACCGGCCTGCCGGAGCGGCTGCAGCTGGAGCTGCTGCGCACCCTGCCCGGGCTGGAGCGGTGCGTGATGCTGCGGCCGGCCTACGCCGTGGAATACGACTATGTGCCCGCTACCCAGCTGAAGCCCTGCCTGGAAACCAAGCGGGTGCAGGGGCTTTTCTGCGCCGGCCAGCTCAACGGGACCACCGGCTACGAGGAGGCGGCCGCCCAGGGGCTGGTGGCGGGCCTCAACGCCGCCCGCCGGATCCGCGGCCAGGAGCCGGTGCACTTCCCCCGGGAGAACAGCTACATCGGCACCCTGATCGACGATCTGGTGACGAAAGACCTCCAGGAGCCCTACCGCGTGCTCACCAGCCGCAGCGAGTATCGCCTGGTGCTGCGGGGCGACAACGCCGACCGGCGGCTCACCCCCCTGGGCCGGGAGCTGGGGCTGATCGACGGGCGCCGCTGGCGCATCTTCGAGGCCAAGCTGGCGGCGATCGCCGCCGAGCAGCAGCGCCTGGCCACGGTGCGCCTGAAGGGGAGCGATCTGGTGGCTCCGGCGGTGGAAGCCCAGACGGGGGCGCCGATCAAGGGCTCGATCAGCCTGGCCGACCTCCTGCGCCGCTCGGGATTCCACAGCGCCGACCTGGTGCGCCATGGCCTGGCCGATCCTGCCCTGCCACTCGATGTGCGGGAAGCGGCCGAGATCGATGTCAAGTACAGCGGCTACCTGGCCCGCCAGCAGCAGCAGATCGACCAGGCCAGGAAGCAGCAGCATCGGCCCATTCCGGCCGGCACCGATTTTCACGCCATCGCCACCCTCTCCAAGGAGGCCCGCGAGAAGCTCAGCGTCGTGCAGCCCTGCAGCCTGGGCCAGGCCTCCCGCATTCCTGGCGTCAGCCCCGCCGATGTGACGGCCCTGCTGCTCTGGCTGGAGCTGGAACGGCGCCGCTCCCTGCCGGCTGCTGCGACCCCCTCGTCAAGGTCCGGGGCGGTCGTTACGTTGGGCGCTCTCGACGTTTGAGCCCAGCGGCCTCCATGGCGTCTCCCCGTGGCATCACCAGTTCCCGCGCCTACTGGGAACTCAAGACCGATCAGGTCATGGATCGGGTGTTCGCGGGGATGGTGCAATCTCTCAGCCCCGGCGCCGCACCGCTGGGCCCGGCTGAATCGTCGCCGATCGATGTGGTGGTGCGCGATGAGCCCCCCTGCTCTCCCCAGCCACCTCGCGCCACAACCCCAGAAGCCCTGCCCAGGGGCGACCAACCGCTGCTGGTGACGCTGCTGGCGCTGGTGTTCCTGCTGGGGATCGGCACCACCCTGCTGTTGTGGCACCAGTGGAACCAGAGCAACCAGGCTCTGCTGCAGGAACGCAACCTGCAACTGCTGGAGCGTCTCCGCTCCCTGGGCCCAACCGGGACGGAGAGCGGTCCGGCTGTCGCCACCCCCGCGGCGTTGGCGGGGCTGGGCGCCACCGAGGCGGCGGCCCTCGATCCCAGCCTGCCGCCCCCTCCCCCGGACGAGCCTTGGGTGCAGGAGCTGGGCTCCCTGGGAGGAGGTGGCCAGGCTGGCCAGGCACCCCCCCTGCGGGTTCCGCTGCGGGGTCCCCTGCAACGGCCGGTGCCCGTTGCCCCCTCGATCGGTTCGGCCCGGCCCGGCAGCCTGGGCGAACCAGCCAGTCCTGGGTTTTCCAGCCCTGGCCCGTTGCCCGAGCTGGTGGGGGTGGTCCAGGCCAAAGGCAGGGGTGGATCGGCCATCTTCAGCCTCGATGGCACCTCCACCAGCACGGTGGTGGGGGAAGCGATCGGTGCCACCGGCTGGAGGCTGCAGGCCGCCGAGGCGGATTCGGTGGTGATCGAGCGCAACGGCCAGCAGCAGCGCGTCAGCATCGGCGGCGCCCCCTGAGATGGCCCCAACAGCTTGGGCCTCCCCCCTCCCGCTCTGGGAGATCCCCTTCGCGGCCCTCGCCGATGCCAGCACCAGCAATCTGCTGACTGGCCCCTGGCGCCTGCTGCTGCTCGGGGATGGCAGCCCCACCCGCCACCTGGAGTTGCTCACCGGCGCCGCCGTGGAGGTGGAGCTGATCGCCATGGCTCCGGATGCCGCCGACGATGCGAGGGTGCCGGCCGAAGTGGCCGCCCTGGACGCCCCCCTGCTGCGGCGCCAGGTGTGGCTGCGCTGTGACGGGTTGGCCCTGGCCTGGGCCGAGAGCTGGTGGAATCGGGACGAAGCCCAGAAGAGCCTGCGCGAGAGGCAACTGCCGATCTGGCGAAGCCTCAGCGCCGATCGGGCCGAGCTGTTCCGTGAGGTGGATGGGCTCGCCCAGGTGTCGGCCCCTTGGCTGGACCTGGGCTTCGGCCAGCCCGGGCCGTACTGGAGCCGGCACTACCGCTTCTTCCGGAGCGGCCGGCCCCTCACCGTGATTCGGGAGGTGTTCTCCCCCTCCCTGGAGCGCTGGCTGGGGCCCAGCCGGCTGGGTTGTTGAGGATCGCCGGGGCCAGGGTTCAACCCAGCCGCAGGGCTTCGGCCTGTTTGCGGCTCTGCTCCAGCAGGTCCCGGAGCCGATCCTCGTCGGTGTGACTGAGGCTGGTGCGCAGCAGCTTGGCCTGGGGGGCGAAGCTGCGCAGGCGCTCGATCACCCGGTCAGGGGTGGCATCGCGCACCAGCAGACACAGGGCCGCACTGCCTTTCGGCAGGGTTTCACCCACTTCCCGCAGGAAGTTGTCGTTGATGCCCAGATCGCTGAGGGCCCCGGAGGCGGCACCCACGCTGGCACCGACGGCGGCGCCGAGCAGGGGATTGAGGAACAGCAATCCGACCAGGGAACCCCAGAACCCACCGCCGAGGGCTCCTGCAGCGGTGAGATTGACCGCCTGGCGCAACTGCACCTGGCCGTTGTCGTCGTGCTCGACGACCACCGCATCCTCCAGGGAGATCAGGTGCTCCTGCTGGATGTTCACCAGCTCGCGGCGCACCGCATCGGCTTCTTCGGCCTTGGGGAAACCCACCACGATCAGGTTGCTCATTCAGGGTTCGCCAGGAATCTTGAAACTCCTTTCAACCTAGAGGCTTGGGGCGGGCCGGAGGTTAAGGGCGGCTGCGGCTTGAGCGAGGCAGGGGCCTGCGGGAGGAGGTGGAGCGATTCGACGGGGCACCGATCTCCTGTTCCGGGGAAGGCGAGCCAGCCCCGCGCCTCTGCAGATCGGGCCACTCCTCCGGCTGGGCCGGGGCCGGCGGCAGGAGGGGAGCGGCACGGCGCGAAATGGCCTCCAGGGAACGCCGGGGCTGGGGCTGGGCCGAAACCTCCCCTCGCCCTGGGGGGATCTCCGGGATGGCCGGGGCGGGAGACCGGGGGGTACGTCCGATGGGTGGAGCGTCATTGGCCTCGGATCGGGGCACGGTTCGGGGCATGGAGCGGCGGTCCGCCATCGGCTCCTGCCAGGGTTCCGGCCAATCGTCTTCGCCTTCCATGAACCAGTCGAGGCGGTCTTCCATCCAGCGACCCAGCCCCTGCAGGCTTCGGCCTTCAGCGCCACGGCCGCTGGCGGAGCGGCCCTGGGAGCGGGAGCCCGGGCGGGCGCCGGCCACGCCGTCCACCAGTTGCCGCCCCGCTGTCATCCACTGATCGAGGGTGCCACCCGCTGAGCGACGCCTGCCGCGACGGAGAGGATCACCAGAACCGTTCATGGCGCTGCCTGGACCTGCTCAAACGATGGTGTTGACCCAACGTTAACGGCTGGGTCGCAACGACCTGCGCTGCCGCAGCCAGCGCTCCCGGGCCAGCCCCACCAGGGCGATCGACACACCGCCGGCCTGCAGCACCCAAAGGAACAGATCCACCTGCGCAGCCGCTGAAAGGGAGGGCGAACCTTAGGTGGCAGCGGTGTCGGCCTGCTCTTCGAAGATCAGCAGGCAGGCGGCGTTCCAGCGGCCGCCATGCAGGCGGTCGCAGCAGAGACGACAGGCCACCCCCCGCACCCGCCGCCGGTAGGGGGCGCTGACGCCGCAGCAGGGGCAGCGGGCCAGCCAGCGGGGGCTGCTCAGCGGCAGGGGGTAGCGGTGGCGCAGGCTCACCTCGAAGCCGCCCTGGGACTGGTTGATGCGGGCCATCCGGGCGCGGAAGTGGGGGCCGTGCACCTCCTGCACCCCCAGCACCCGGTCGATCCAGGCGTGGATCATCTCGTGGCAGAGGGTGCCCAGCATCGCCGCTCGCGGCAGGGGCTCCAGCAGCGGCCGCGACAGCACGATCTCGCAGAGATCGGTGCCATCAGGGCGGCGGCCGCGGCGGTAGAGGCCGGCGGTGCGGCTCATGCGGCCATCGCTCCAGCGCAGCTCCACCAGGCTGCGGCCGGCCGGGGCCAGGGCACCGTCGAAGTGCTCCCGGTCGAGCCGATGGAACAGGGGCAGCAGGGGCTCAAGGGGCATGCCGCTTCGGCTTCGGGCCGGGACGGCAGCCAGTCTGGCGGGGCCGTCGGTCAGACTCTGGGGCCGGAACGCGCGTTCGCACACGATGGATTGGGGTCTGGCACAGACGATCGGCACCAAGTTGCTGCTGGCCGGCGCCGGCGCCCTGCTCCTCTACTGGACCTACACGGCGGTGAAGCTGGTGCTCAGCGCCCGCGGCATCAACCCGCTGCTGAAGCAGTTCTTCACCCAGGTGGCTTCGGGGCAGATCGACGGCGCCTACCTGCTCACCACCAAGAACTACCGCTCCCACGTCAACCGGCAGCAGTTCATCCGCTTCCTGGCGGGGCTGCAGCTCAACAAGTACCGCAACCTCAAATCCGGCCGGCCCCGTCTGCAGGACGGCCAGATCATCCTGACGGTGAAGCTGAAATCGGAGGCCAAGGATGAACTGCCGCTTGATTTCACCTTCGTGAAGGTGGAGAAGGCCTGGCGGGTGGATCGGATCAGCAAGCTGGCGGTGGCCTGAAGGCGGCCATGGCCGACGGCACGTCCCCTTCGGCTTCCAGCGCCCAGTGGGCCCGGGCCGTCGAGCTGCGGCAGCTGGTGGCCCGCGCCGCCCACGCCTACTACGTGCTCGACGCCCCGGAGCTGGAGGACCCGGTCTACGACCGGCTCTACCGGGAGCTGGAGGGCCTGGAACGCCAGCACCCCGAACTGGTGACCCCCGACAGCCCCACCCAGCGGGTGGGCGGGACCCCGGCGGCGGGATTCCGCAGCGTGGAGCACCGCATCGGCCTGCTCAGCCTCGACAACGCCTTCAACGCCGAGGAGCTGCGCGCCTGGCACCAACGCCTCCTGCGGCAGCTGGATCGAGCGGATCCTGCCCAGGACACGGGTCCCGATCCGGCCCTGGCGCTGGTCTGTGAACTCAAGATCGACGGCAATGCCCTGGCCCTCAGCTACGCGCAGGGCGTGCTGGTGCGGGCCGCCACCCGGGGCGACGGGGAGCGGGGCGAGGAGATCACCGCCAATGTGCGCACGATCCAGAGCGTGCCGCTGCGGCTGGCCGTGCCAGATCCACCGGCCTGGCTGGAGGTGCGCGGCGAGGCCTTCATCCCCGACGCCACCTTCCAGGCGATCAATGCCGAGCGCCAGAAGCGAGAGGAGCCCCCCTTCGCCAACCCCCGCAACGCCTGCGCCGGCACCCTGCGCCAGCTCGATCCCCAGGTGGTGGCGGCGCGGCGGCTGGATTTCTTCGCCTACACCCTGCACCTGCCGGACGATTGGACACCGTCAGCCGTCAGCGCCCCCGACCGGCCCGGCAGCCAGTGGGAGAGCCTGTGCTGGCTGGCGGCCGCCGGCTTCAAGGTGAACCCCAACGCCGCCCTCTGCCCGGATCTGGCAACGGTGGAGGCGTTCTTCGCCGGTTGGGAGGAGAAGCGCAGGCGGCTCCCCTACGCCACCGATGGCGTGGTGGTGAAGCTCGACGACCTGCGCCTGCAGGCCGACGCCGGCTTCACCCAGAAGGCGCCGCGCTGGGCGATTGCCCTCAAGTACGCCGCCGAGGAAGCCCCCAGCCGGCTATTGCGCCTGGTGGCCCAGGTGGGCCGCACCGGGGCGGTGACGCCTGTGGCGGAGTTTGAACCGGTGGCCCTGGCCGGCACCACGGTGAGCCGCGCCACCCTCCACAACGCCGATCGGCTGGCGGAGCTCGATCTGCACGCCGGTGACACGATCGTGGTGCGCAAGGCCGGCGAAATCATCCCCGAGGTGGTGCGGGTGCTCACCGAGCTGCGACCGTCAGGAGCCGCCCCCCTGGAGCTGCCCAGCCGCTGCCCCGAATGCGGCTCGGCGCTGGTGCGGGAGGAGGGGGAAGCGGCGACCCGCTGCGTCAACAGCAGCTGCCCGGCGATCCTGCGCGGCGCCCTGCGCCATTGGGTGAGCAAGGCCGCCCTGGATGTGGACGGGCTGGGGTTCAAGCTGATCGAGCAGCTCGTGGACCGGGGGCTGGTGCACTCGATCGCCGATCTCTACCGGCTCGACGGGGCCCTGCTGGCCAGCCTGGAGCGAATGGGGGAGAGGTCGGCGGAGAACCTGGTGACGGCCCTGGGGGCTTCGAAACAGCAGCCCTGGCACCGCCAGCTCTACGGCCTCGGCATCCACCACGTGGGGGCGGTGAACGCCAAGGCGCTGGCGCGGGCGTTCCCCTCCGCCACGGAGCTTGCGGCCGCCGCCGCCGACCATCCCGAGGCGATCACGGCGGTGTTCGGCATCGGCGCCGAGATCGCCGAATCCCTGCGCCAGTGGTTCGCCACACCGGCCAACCGGGCGCTGCTGGCCGCACTGGAAGGGCTGGGTCTGTCGCTGGCTGCCAGCGGCGAGGGAGCTCCAGGCCCGGCGCCCCTGGCCGGCCAGACCTTTGTGCTGACCGGAACCCTGCCCGGCCTGAGCCGCAGCGCCGCCCAGGGGCTGATCGAGGCGGCCGGAGGCAGAGTGAGCGGTTCGGTGAGCAAGAAAACCAGCTATGTGGTGGCCGGCGAGAAGGCGGGCAGCAAGCTGGCAAAGGCCGAGGCCCTGGGTGTGGCCGTGCTCGACGAGGCAGGGCTGCTGGGGATGCTGGCGGGAGAGGACCCCTATGGGGCGGATGCCAGGCTGATCTGAAGCGCGGCGCTTCGATGCAACCAGATCCCAACCCCAGCGCCCCCCCGCCCATCGACCGCTGGATCAAGACCGATTGCGGCCGGGCCAAGTACGCCGAGCTGGCGGCCCGCCCGGGCCTGGTGGCGAGGCTACGCCTGGGCTGGTTCGTGCTGATCGCGGCTCTGCGGGACTGGCGCTTGCCGGCTCAGCCCTGATCGCCGTTCTCAAGCGCCTGGCGGGCCGCCCGTCCCGCCAGCCAGATCGAGCCCACGGTGGCGGCGATCCCCAGCACCCGCAGCCCCCAGGTGGTGGCGTCGGCCTCACCGGAGAGCACGGCGCCGAAGCGGGCCACATCGCCGGCCAGGGCGCCAAGGCCGCAGAACAGGATGGTGCCGGGCAGGATCGCCACCAGGCCGATCGTGTAATCACGGAAGCTCACCTCGCTGAGGCCGTAGGCCAGGTTGAGCAGGCTGAAAGGAAAGGCGGGCGAGAGGCGGGTGAGCACAACCAGCTTCAGCCCCTCCCGGCTGACGGCCTGCTCGATCGCCAGCAGTTTCGGCGTGGTTGCCAGCCGCCGCCGCGCCCAGCCGCGCAGCCAGCTCCGGCCCAGCAGGAACACCACGATCGCCCCGCCGCTCGCCCCCACGAACACCACGGCGCTGCCGAGCCAGGGGCCGTAGAGGGCGCCGGCCAGCATGGAGGCCCACACCCCCGGCAGCAGCAGGGTCACCCAGAGGGCATAGAGCGGGATGAAGGCCACCGCCCCGGCAGGGGAGCGCAGGGCCGGCAGGAGCTGGTCGAGCAGGGCGGCGGGCTCCATGCACGGGGGTCGGCAGGCCACTCAGGCTGGCACCCGGGGGCGCCTTCGCCTTGAGGATGCTGATGGGACGTTCAGGGAACCCTGCCTGCCTTGTGCCCACTTCCGAGAGAACGGGAGGTCAGGTGATTGTTCAGGAAGCCTTGCACAGGGCTCAAACCAGCCCATGAACCACCTGCCGTGAAGATGTCATCCGTTTTGTCCCTAACTCTGATCGCGATTCGCATAGACAGGCAAGTGAAGGGCAGACACTTCATCCCGCTCAGGACGATCCAACTTGCCAGCAGAAACAGGCGCGGCTGTTGTCATGACTTTGGTGCGGCTCTGGGATTTCCAAAACTCGTACTTTAGCAGCGGAAGGCTGGCAACCGTCTGGGCCATTGACCAGAAAAAGATGTAACTCGCAAGTAACCTTCGAAACGAGCCGAATCGTGATTCACGTAGAGACTCCATGATCTTGTCCCCCTGGTGGTCAGTTCCGAACTCCTCACAGGCCTTGTGAACCGGACTGGGCAGAACAATTCCCTTGGCAAATCCTTTGGTGCCAATCGAAGGATTGGAACCAACCAACAAGATTTCTGGCCCTGTCTTCAGATGTTGAATCCCATGGGCCTGCCGGCCGGCCATCATGGCTGCCGTCTCTTCGCTGCGCTGCTGCTCACTGCACCGACCATCAGGGATGCCTAGGAAGAGGAGCGTGCCTCGAACGATCCGATGGGCGTAAGAGTGAACCAGATCATCCTGAGGGTTGGCTGCCTGGACCTCCAATGACGTCACTCCATAACTTAACGAGAACAGTTTGCTGACAAAGTTGCTGAGAATCTGATGGACCCAGGGGGTTTCCCCAATGACCAAGGTTCGTTTCCCGGCTCTGGCGAGCACTTGCCGTCCCTGCGCCAAGCGAAGCCCAATCGTCCAGAGCCAGGGTCCAAAGATGTAGATCCCCAGATCGGCCATCGCCAATGCTCCTGAGAGCGCCTGAATCAGGAGCCAATCTGAACTCAGACCGAAAGCTTCGATCAGCGCGTTCCACACGGTCTGCATCAGCGGGATCGTGTGCCCAAAAGGGATGGCCCAACCAACTGTGATCGCAACATAGAGAGCCTGAATGGCCCAGGCTATTGGGTGTTCAAGCACATGAAATCCCCAATGTCTCCCCCCTTCGACAATTTGCCTGTAAAGTCGAGTTGGTTTTCTCTCTCGTTGGCAGTCAGCTCCAATGATGTTGACCACAGACTGCAGGAATAGATGGTCTTCCATGCCTTCGAGCACCAACAGACTCCTGGAGCTCAGGGTCATGCCAAGTGGGTGCTGATCAGGAAAGGCCAACTGGATCTGTCGACAGAGACAGAAGAGCAGCTCAGTCAGCGTCTGGTGGAGCGCAGCGACAGAGGCTGTCGCTGGTTCGGCCGTGCGGCGACCACCACCACTGTTGAACAGTCGCCTCGAGAATGGTTCACCCGCACAGGCTGACTGCATCATTGAGGAGCCAACAAAACTGGTTGGCTCGCCGGTGAGCACAAACACTTCACGGATCACATCTTCCCGGACGAGCAGATCACAGGCCTCCATGACCTGCCTTGTGCAGAAGGTTTGACCTGACTGGCTGATGGCCAGCACCACCGTTTGCCTGGCTAGACCCAGTCCATCAAAATCATGCTGAAGGCTCTGAAGGACATGGTTGGAGGAAAGTGTCTTGATCGTCAACAACGGAAAGACAGAGGCCAGGTCCTTGGCAAACTGGGCGCCAACCCACAGACTGTTCTCCACCCCAGTCACAAGCAGGTCCACATGACTGGACTTGGCCAGCGACGGATCCAGGCCAACTTTGTTCAGCAGGGCCTGCTTATCCTGGAGATGATGGGCCTTGGCGATGAGAATGTTGATGAAGTAGTCAGCACTTTGCCGATTCAAAGACGATGGGTTGATCCAGTCATCCTTGATGGCATGCAACATCCAGGGAATGTCGCGCAAGTCAGCTGCTACGGGATCCTTTCTTGCTTCTGCGGATGGATGGTTGGATTTTAAGTGGGGATTTTTTTTGTAGAGAATCTTTCTGCCCAGAAGTTCATCAGCTGAAATATTCCGCATGTCCGATAGGGAGTAAACCCTTAGGCCTGTGGATGTCAGGACTGCGACTTCGCCTGAATTCTGATTCAAATCAATCCTGAAGGCCTGCGGCCTCAACGCCAACGTTGCATCAATCGAAGCGGGTTCTGAAGCGTAGAGAGAAACCCGGGCTTCAGGATCAAAGCCTGTGGATAGTGGTTGTCCAAGACAACCCAGAACGACTTGATCAGGTGTAAGGGTGGAAAGGGTGATGAGGCCGAAGCTACCTCTGGCCTGAGTCAGAAACAAACGGCTGGCTTGCTCCGGATCATTGTGAAGAAAAGCATGGACCGTCTCGTCAATGAAGGTCCACAAGCGATCCGCCCCGTTCATGCTCAAGCAAGAATCGAGGCTTAGGTTGTCATGGATGCGGCGTTGCATTTGCTGCCGCCTGAGCTTGTCATCGCTCCATCCCCGCTCTGAATAGGTTTGGGCAAAGTCTACAAAGCATGTTTCGAAGATGGATGCCCAGTGCTCAAGAGTCGAACGGGAGGGTGCCGTTTGAGGCGCGGCCTTGGTTGGAGTCATTCCACCAAATGCAGCCGAAACGTCTTGCGCAATCGCAATTTGATAGCCCAGCCTAACGGCTGAATACCAGTTTCCCTTGCAGATCAGGACGTCCAGCATGCCTGCGATCTTGGGGGAATCTCCCAATGTTTTGTTGGCAACGTGGAGGACTCTCTCCAGCCACAATCCAAGAGTTTCGTAATCAACAACCCTGTTGAATAACTTGAAACCCTCGAAGTCTCCGTTGTGAGTGATGCGATGGTTGATATTTTGTTGGGTCGCTGACCAGTGGCCATCGTGTTGTTCCCAAATTCGATCGACCCGGGCCGGGCACCATTCGTGCCAATGGGTTTCAAGAACAGATGGCGGTCCACTGGTCCCGAAGCGATAGTGCCAAGCTGCCGTGATGCAGGAGTTCAAGGGCCTGTAGCCCGCTCGAATTGCCTGACGCCGCTTTCGTGCAAAGGCCGATTCAAGGTGGAGGGTCAGATTTTGCCGTTTGGTGTTGACCAACTTCTCCCCGACAAACCGGATGTGTCCCGCTCTGTCACAGGCGAGAACGAGGCCCCCTCCAGCCTGTTCTCCACGAACTTCCGTTTCGTGGCCCATGGTTCGGAAACGCTCAATCCCCTGTTGTGACAGCAACTCATTGGCTGAGATATCGTCTCGCTCGGCAATGAAGCCAAAATTGCCGCAGTAGAAACAATCAGCGTGCCCTGTGAGCAAGGCAGCCCAATCAGTTCTTGAGCAAGCCAGCAGCATGCCGTTGCTCGCCAGCAAGCTCCCCACCATGCTGCTGCTAAGCCAGAATGGAAGGAGGCCGTTGTGCAGCGCCAGGTTGAATTCTGGCGATTGGATCGCGGCAAGGGCCCCGGCAACGGCCACGCCGTTCAACACCAATCCACCTGTCGCCTTCATGCGAAGTTTCCAGGCCGCTGGGTCTCCAGCGTGGACCCACGGCAAGGCATGTCCCCAAGTCCATGGGCCACCGATCCATTGAAACGGCATCAATGAGCGGGCCAGCGTTATAAGATCCTGATGCTCGGCAATGTTGTCAACGCTCAGAGCCTTGCCGTTTCTGTCCACGGCGGCGATCAGCAACGTATGCCCCAAGCCGTGCAGCAGGACCGCAGCGTTCCAACCCGTACGAATCACGACGGACAGGCTCAAGATCACTCCGACGGATGCCATGGCCCCACGGTCGGAACCAACATCCAATCCCCCAAACCCGAGGAGCACGGAGGCAACTTCCGGCCAACAATGTGTCCCTACAACGTAAAGACGAGGTCTGGAAGTGAATCGGAGTGTGGTCATAGCCAGGACCTTCCTTCTCGACGCTTCCATCGTGAAAGCGTCCTTGGGGATCCAGGGTGATCTCAGTCCCGAAACCTGGTGATCCTGATCATCTCCGTGTTCCAGCTACTCTTGGGTTGGTCACGCTCCGCTGGCTTCAGTCCTGCCCCCAGATTGAGAAGGCAGGACTGTGCTCTCAGGGATCGTTGAAGGAGTGAAGCGCCCCATCCTGTGAGTCGGATCACAGCAGTCCTTGTGCTTGGTCACTGTCTCAGTGCGGGATCGATCACCAGACTGGGTTGCACCCGATGAGGGACCGTTCCATGGCATCTCGACTGACTGCTTCCCCCAGGATCGGAAGGCTCAGGATCCGGGCAGCTTTGGCGGCCATCCTGCCGGTCTTGGCTCTTATCGCGCCGAAGGCCACAGCAGGAGACAACAGCCGCAAGTTTCCTGTCTACCGGGAGTCAGGTGGCAGCCGGGATCTCTGCCTGTCCCGGAAGGTGGTCCACCTGGTGCCTTTAGACAGCCGGTTCGCTCCCGGCAAGGCCCGCAGAATCGCTCTCCTGGAAGGGCAAAGTACCGATCCTCGGCCCTTGATGGTGCACCTGGAATCGCTCGGACTGTGGACACTGCCACCGAGGCCCCCCGGGGTGCGGCTGCTGACGATCCCGTCCATCGATCGCGAGGTGCTCTGGGAAAGTTTCCCCCGTTGCCAGGATGCGGACCAACCTGAAGGGCTGTCCGGCGCTCCGCCGGCCCGTTCGTTGCTGGAGCCGCTCCCAGGCGCTGATGATCAAGAGGCCGTGCTGGAGATCCAACGGCTCAGCCGAGCCTGCGGGGGGACCATTGCCACAGCCGGATTGCTGGCCGTGTTCTCCTATGAGCACCTGATGGGTCAACTTCCAGCGCGACTCCCGGTGTCCTGCGAGGGGTTGTCAGGAGCCTCGGGGCTTGCCCCATCGATCAGTTCCCAGGCTTCCAGCCCCTCCGAGCGCCCATCAAGCGGCACCATCCCCCGGGGTTTCCAGGCACCCTGAACCCGATCAGCGACCAACCGATGGGTGGTGGATGACACCATCACCTGGCAATGGTCGGTGATGGTTGTTTTGGCGAAGGATTCGATTCTGGAGGCGCAGTTGACGACATCACCGATGAGGCCGAACTCCCATCGTTCCGGGCTCCCGACCGACCCGGCGATGACCCAGCCGCTGTGCAAGCCGACCCGCAGTTGCAGCAAAGGTTGGCCTTCCAGCTTCAGGAATCCATTGAGTTGCCTGAGCTGTTCACGCATTGCGGAGGCCGAGTTGACGGCGGCGGTCGCGTCTTCGGCGACTCCCTGGCTGAGGGGGGCCCCAAACACGGCCATCAGCCCATCCCCGGTGAACTTGTTGACGAGCCCACCGTGCATGTGAACCGATGACACCATCACGCCCATGCTCCTGTTCAGCCAGGTGAGCAAAGCATCTGGATCGAGGCGTTCGGCCAGGCGGCTGAAATGAGCGATGTCCGCGAACAGCACCGTGACGCACACCTGGCGGCCGGGGAATCGCCCGCCCTCCAGCAGTCCCTGCCGCTTGTCCAGAAGTTCGTGGGCCATGGCAGCCGAGGTGGTTTGACCAAGCAGGCGCTCCAGTTCGAGGCCTTGCCTTTGCTCTTCCATGCCACGGCGGGTCCAGGCGGCGGCGGAGAAGGCTGCCAGGGCGGCCAGGGGCAGCGCGCCGTCAAACCAGACCCCTTGGCCCAGAGCCACGGCACCGGCGAGGGCAGCCAGGAGAGCCAAAGTGCCGACGGCCGCCAGGCTGCGCCGCAGGCTTCCGATCCCTTCTCCGAGGCCGATCCCGAGCCCCAGGCCCGCCAACACCAGAAGGGCATTCGCCCAGCCCGGTGCCGCCAATAGGCCGAAGGAATGGCTGCTCTCCTGGGCCAGCAGGGCTGCGGTGCGATGGGCGTGGATTTCAACCCCCGGCATCGTGGCGAGGCCCCGTGCAGCGCCGAACCGGCTGAAGGGGACTCGGAAACTGTCTCGCAGGGAGGGCGCCAGATTGCCGATCAGCACGATTTTCCCCCTCAGCTCGGCGGTGGGCACCCCTCCGCTGAGCAACAGACTCAGGCTCCAGGTCGGGAAACTTCCAGCCCGGTGAAAGGCCAACATTCTTTGCACACCAGCATTGTCGAGGTCGGTGTAGCCACCGCCGGATTGCTCCAGGCCTGAAAGGTTCGAATCGCCGCGCTCAATTCGCTGCCGCAACAGGGTTTTGCCGGTGGCAACCTCCAGCAGACGCATCGGCAGGGTCACCCCCTCTGGGCCCAGTCCGCGCACATGGACCAGATCACGGCGCACCACACCATCCGGGTCAATCGTCAGATCGATGTACGCACGTCGGTCTGGCGGGGTTCCCGGAATCGCACCGATCCGGTCAACCGCGCTGTACACCGACACCAGGCGGCCGTGGCTGGCTGCCAGGGAGCGGAGGCGTTCTTGGTGGATGCCGACACCAAGATCCCGATAGAGATCAAGACCGATGGCGCCGACGCCGGCCCGATCCAGACGCTCGATCGCCTCGGCCAACAAACCATCATCCAGGGGCCAGCCCAGTTTCCTCAGGTCCGCTTCCCCGATGCCGATGATGGCGATCGGCGTTTCCCGACCAGAGGGGGCGGCACGCCACTGGGTGACCAGATCGTAGAGAAGGAGATTCAGGCTCTCGCTGAGGTGAGCCTGACGGAGCGACACCAGCAGCACCAGGGCCGCGGCATAGGGAATCAGGCGCCGCAGGCGCTTCCAGGCAGGGCGCCCCGGAGTTGACCGATCCATCCACCTGGGGGCCATGACGTCGGGCGGAACTAGAAGCGATAGCTCAGCTTGGTGTAGATCCCGCTTCCGAGCAGCCAATCTCCCCAGAAGGGTCGCTGTTCGGTGCCGAACTGGTTGGACCAGCCCAACTCGACGAGCCAGCCCGATCGATTCACCCAGCGCAGCAGGAGCCCCCCGGCCCCGGCGCCGTCCGTGAGGGTTCCATCGGTTGTTTCGGTGCGGATTGCGCCCGCGCCGATGAACGGCACCAGCTGAAGCAGGGTCTGGCCCTGGCTCCAGATGCTCCAACTGAGTTCGGCCCTTCCGAGCAGGCCGCTGTCACCGCTGATCACCTGGCCGGGAAGGCCCCGCAGCCCGTTATCGCTGCCAAGGGCAAAGCCCATCGGGCCGGTGAGCGGTTGGAACGCAAGCTGGCCCGCGGCGCCGAGTTGGAGCTGCCAGCGGGGGGCAAGGGCCCAGGCCCCGTTGAGCTGGCCGCCGATGCTGCGGGCTTCTCCAGGTTGGATACCGAACGAGGCCAGGTAGTTCAGCTGGGCCGCGGTGCTGAGGCCGGCAATCCCCTGGAGCCCGTAGACACTGCCGCTCCAGGCGAAACCGGCACCGCGGCCCTCGGCGTTGATGCCCGCTCTCAGAAAGCCGGTGCGAAGCCAGCCTTCGCTCCCCCCGCCACCGATGGCGGGGAAGCTGGCTCCGGCCAGGTAGGCGTCGCTGCGACTGACGCTGAGACCGGCGAAGGCGGACCAGCGACTGGAAGGGGTTTCCCAAAGGGTGATCTCCAGTTGCCCCAGCAGCTGCAACTGGCGAAAGGAGAGCTGATCTGCTGGCGGGATCGCTTCGACAAGAGTGCGGCGACTCACCCCCAAGGCAGTTGTGAAGCCGAGGCGATCGCCCAGAGGCAGGCTGTAGCTGATCGAGCCGATGGTGTAGCCCAGGCTGGGCTTGGAATCGGTGTTGATCTCACCGAACACCAGCAGGGTGTCACCGCCCAGGGCGAGATTGTTCTTCAGCAGGGTGGCCAGGCCCCGGAATTGGCCGCTGCCGCCATTGCCGTCGTTGCGGAGGGCGACTTCTCCCTGTAGCGGCTCTGCAGCGGATTCGGCGTTGACCACCAGGACGGCCCGGGTGGAGTCGCCACCGAGCCGGTTGAGTTTGGCGTCCAGTTGGCCGACGCCGGAGAGTCGTTGAAGCCGTTGGATCGTGAGCTCGAGGCTGGGCAGGTGCAGAACGGTGCCCTGCAGCGGCAGCAGCAGCCGCTGCAGCCTTCGGGTCAGGCGTGGGCTGGTGCTGGTGATGTTGATTTCGACGATCCGCCCCTCGACCACTTCCAACACCCCTGGAAAAGGCGTGGCCAATGGATACACCCGGCTGTTGACGTAACCATCCAGCACGAGCCGGGTGGTGAGGGCGGCGGCACAGGCGCTCAGCCGCTCGGCGGGATAGGCGATCGCGGCACAGGGAACCAGGATCCTCCTGAGTTCATCGGCTGTATAGCGGTCAAGCCCTTCGACCCGCGGCAGTCCCTGCGGATCTGCTCCACCGGGTTGGCGCCCCTGGGGGGGCTGCTGCTGAGGCTCCCTTGGCAGCCTGGGCTCCACCTGCTCGTTCGGCTGCTGAAGCTGCGGTATTGGCTGGCGTTGCTGGCCCGGGGCCTGGGGCGGCTGAACGATGCCGGAACCTGGCAAGCGCACCGGCCCCGGCTGAAGGGGCGGGGCGACGAGCTGGGCGAGCAGCTGCAGGGCGATCAACGCCCAATGGTTGCTGCTGGTTCCGGAGCAGGGGCCTGCACTGGTGGCGGCAGCTTGTCCTTGGAGCTTTCTGATGGCTCAGCCTCAGCCACCAGGACGAAAGACGTTTCCAGAACATTCAAGGACGGATCAGCCGGTTCGATGGACAACGACCTGCCGCTGGCATCGGTGAATTCGGCGATGACGGTTCCCGGATTGCCCTCACTTCCGTAGGCCTCGGTGTCATTGCTGAAGCTCGCCAAAAGGCCGCGGCCGGGGAAGTAAACGAAAGGAATATGAGAACCCTGGCTTGGTAGCTCAACACCATCTTCGCGATTTAGAGGCAACCGGGCAATGAAGATCTTTTGGGAACCGGCCTCCAATGGCTTGCCATTGAAGATGATCCGCTGGTCATCAGGATTGAAGACCAGCCTCGAATCCCCAGGTGAGAATCCCACCAACCTGGCGACGCCTGGCACGGGTTTGAGCGGGGTGACTTGACCTGGCAAGCGTGACCAAAACAGGAGTGCAACAACCAGAAGAGCAATCAGTAGGCCAAGGGCGATGCAGAGAGGGTTTGGCCTGAAACTATTGTTCGGCTCGGAGGGAGTAGGGCCTGAGCTGCTCATGGATGTAAGGGGGTAATTCATCATTCAGGGGACAGGGATGATCGAACAACGATCTAGCCAATCTCCCGATGAATTTAGGATTCCGCCGCCATAGGTGGTGGCACCCATGACGAACCCTCCCCCACTCGCATTCGCCTTCCAATAATAGAGACGTCGTAGGCAGTCAGCCGACTCCATCGCTCGATTGATGTAGACAGCATTGTTCGTGCCGGCGCCAAACGTAACCAAGTCTTTTTCGCTTGCAATTCCGGTTGCCCCCGGGTTCAGGAAAGATGTCACCCCTTTCATCCGTACACCGGGGGCTTGAGGAGATGACCGATGCGTCGCTACAGCGAGGCCGTCAAGGCTGATGTGAGAAGGCGGATGAGCCCGCCGCACA
>Ga0247833_1000761_pt1 | contig 56549 bp, 75 predicted proteins | sample LaCruzMarch2015__7_FD_187117 | JGI IMG/M metagenome (GOLD analysis project Ga0247833, IMG submission 187117) | Freshwater microbial communities from meromictic Lake La Cruz, Castile-La Mancha, Spain - LaCruzMarch2015_8m | ecosystem: Environmental > Aquatic > Freshwater > Lake | place: Spain...
GCACGATCAACGTCGTGAACGCTAACGAAGACCTTTTTCTGCGCAGCTTCTTCACGCCCGCCGCCCCCACGGGCGTCACTGCCACGGCAGGCAACGCTCAGGCAGTCGTATCTTGGACTGCACCGGCGATAGTGGTGCCGCCGCTGACTGATTACGTGTTGCAGTTCTCTAGCGACTCTGGCAGCAGCTGGACGACGTTCAGCGACGGCACGTCGACGGCTGCGACGGCGACAGTGACCGGGCTCACCAACGGCACGGCGTACACATTCCGCGTGGCAGGCGTCAACGGGATCGGCACCGGGGCGTTTTCGACGGCGAGTGCTGCGGTGACGCCGGTGGCCGTGACGCCCGACCCGTACTTCGCCAGTGTGGCTCTGTTGCTGCCATTCGATGGCACGGGCAACACGTTCGTCGATGCGTCGTCGGTGCCCAAGACTATCACGGCAAATGGCGGCGCAACGCAGTCGGCAACGCAGAGCAAGTTTGGCGGGAAGTCTGCGGCATTCGGTGGGTCAGGGGACTCACTCTCGATTCCGTCTATTGCCCTCGGCACTGGCGACTTTGTCATTGAGTGTTGGCTGTATCTCAATTCCGTTGGTGGTTCGTATACCGGCATCTACGACGCACGCCCTAACTCACAAGGCGCGCAGCCAACGCTAATTCTAAGCGGCAGCAGTATTGCGTGGTTCACAAACGCTGGTTTTCGGATCACAGGCAGTGCGCTAAGCACCGGCCAGTGGTATCACGTTGCCGTTGCGAGAGCGTCTGGCGGAACTCGTATGTATGTGGACGGCACGCAGGTCGGGTCTACTTACTCTGACCCCACTAATTACGCATCCTCTTCTGCTCCATTCATAGGCCGGCTGTTTGACGGCTATGACTTAAACGGCTACATCGACGACTTCCGCGTCACCGTTGGATCGGCACGCGGATACACCGGCGCGACGATCACCGTCCCCACCGCCGCATTCCCGACATCATGAAACACCTCATCGAACTCCTGATCTGCTCAACCATCGGCAGCTACTGCCTCTGGCGTGCTGCCAGCGTGCTGCCGCGAGCGGTTGCCGAGGCTCACGCGATGGTAGCTGCGGCAGCAGAGAGACGACGACAGATCGACGCAATAGGCGAACCGGAGTGAGCCATGGCTAGCTACCTACGCGGCATCGCCAGCAGCCCATTGGAATAACACATGCCCCTGACATTCCCAGCATCACCGACTGTCGGCCAACAAAGCACTCAGAATGGCCGCACCTACTCTTGGTCAGGCATTGCGTGGGAGCTTGTAGGTGCCGCTACGCAGACGTTTGTCTCTTCACTGGGATCCGCTGCGAGCCCCTCCCATACGTTCACAGGGGACACAAACACTGGCATCTACTCCCCAGGTGCGGATCGAATTGCCATCGTCACGGGCGGGGCGATCCGGCTGGGCATCAACGCTGAAGGACGAGTAGGCATGGGCTCGCTCGGAGCAATCGCCCGCAGTCTATCTGTCGACTCACCGATCACCGGCCACACAGCAGCCTTTGGCGTCCTGCAGCAGGGTGTTGTGCAGACCGATGTCACCAGCGTTGTGGGCGTCTACAACATCGTCAACACAGCGGTCGATGTTGCGTCGTCCTACAGTCATTTCAGCGCAGCCCAAGGGACTCTGGGGGCAGGCACTGTCCTCAGCTCGCAGATCGGCTACCTGGCTGTGGGCAATATGACTGCCGCCACAGTGAACTATGGGTTTCGCGCCGATATTGCAGCAGGCACGGGCCGTTGGAATGTGGCTTCGCTCGGCACGGCTCAGAATGTGTTCCGCGGGAATGTCGGCATAGGCGCCAGCCGGGACACGCCCTCATCGGCCTTGGATGTGAACGGCGTCATCACGGTCGCAATCGGCTCCGTGACTGCCCCAGCTATTACGTTTTCGGGCGACACAAACACGGGGTTCTTCTCGCCGTCTACTGACATTGTTGCCGTGGCGACAGCCGGCGTGGAACGGCTGCGCGTCGATGCCAGCGGTAATGTCGGCGTGGGCGGGATCAATCCCACAACGCAGTTGGATTTGTCTGGCAGCACCCTGCGACTCCGCACGCATCGAACACCCGCGTCTGCCACTGCCTCTGGCAACCAAGGCGAAATCTGTTTTGACACGCTCTACCTGTACGTCTGCATTACGAACAACACTTGGACTCGCGTTCCTCTTACCCCTTGGTAATAAGGCCGCAGCCGACCACGCCCGGGTGTACGCCTAGCCGCCCACGCAGGCCACTAGCCTATAGAGGAAATCCCCTTCCCAGAGGCCACCATGTCCATCCCCACGCTGTCCGCTGCTGACCCCCTGGTCGTCCCCGCCAAGACATACGACTCAATCTGGGTGGAAGAGGTGGTTATCTCGGCCCCCGACATCAACGCCCCCGTTAATGCCCGTGTGCGACTGCGGCGTTTCGGCATTGTGGGCGGTGTTGCCGAGCTGGAATCGGCCCCCGGTCAGTGGGTTGAAGTCTCGGACGTTCTCACGGGAGCCGCCGCAGACCCAGAGCTGGCGGCTGTGGTGGGCTCGCTGATGGTCTACGTGGCAAAGATTGGCCGGGAGCAGGGTGTCGTTGCAACGGATCCACTTCCAGCCCCCAGCCCAGCGCCAGAACCAGCGCCAGAGCCAGAACCAGCGCCAGAACCGGAGCCTGAGCCAGCCGAATGACTCTGCTTACCTACTACGACGCTGTCGAACATCTGATCACCAGCAGCTCTGGCGGGCCGCAGGATGCGGAGCAGTCTGATATTCGCACTGCCGTTCAGCGGGCGTATAGCGAACTCTCTACCATGCGGGACTGGAACTACTACCAATCCCACGGCCGTGTCCGGTTTGCTGCCCATTGGGTGGGATCGATCACCTACGACCGCGCCACTAACATCATCGACCTGGAGACGGGGGATCCCTTCCCGGCCAACTCCGCTCTGTGTCGGATGCGGGTCAATAGCACTGTCCTTAAAATCGCTTCTCGCATCAGCGACACCCAGCTTCTGTGCGATGCAACGCTGTCTCCCGCCAACGACATTATCTACGCTTCGACGGCGACTCTGTACCAAGACACCTTCCCCCTTCCGGCAGACTTCCGCAACGCCGACTCGCCCATCGACCAGTTTGCATGGACGCAGTTCACCTACGTCACTTCAGACCAGGCGATGAAGCTGGAGAATGCCAATGACCTCGCTGGCCCGCCGCACGCTTGGGGGATCATCAAAGACCCCCGCGGGCCTGGCTGGGCCATTAGGGTCATCGGCTATCCGGTCGAATCGGCCAACTTGGATTTCTCCTACCGGCGACTGCCGCGGAGGATGCGTCTATCCGGCCATGAGCCCTCGGCTCGCCAAGGAACAATCTCTATTTCCGGTACGGCTGTCACTGGCACAGGCACAGCGTTCACGGCCGGGATGGTTGGGTCAGTTCTAAGAGTGGGCACTGCATCGGAATCCCCGGGCGGGCTGGAGTCGATGCGGCCGTACCAAGACGAGGCTGTGATTACCGCTGTGGCAAGTGCAACGGCATGCACCATCAACACCTCCATCACTGCCTCTGCTGTGCTGTATGTGGTGACTGACATCGTTGACATGCCCACGGGAATGCACAACGGCTTTCTCTCTTGCGCTACCTATTGGCTCGCCCGCACACGGGGCACCAAGCCAGACAATGCGTTTGCGATGTACCAGCGGGATCTCCGCCTCTCCATGGAAGCGGATCAGCTGACACCGTTCGTACCCCGCGAAACCATCGTCTGGGATACGGTGTCTTGGAGGACGCCGCTGCAAGCCGACGATTACGATGGAGGTGCCCCGTGATTGTCATCCAGAAGTTCTTGGGGTTGGTCACCAACGCTTCGCCGTATGCACTGCCTCCCGGTGCCATGGTGGATCAGCTCAATCTGCAGTGCTTGGTTCCTGGGCAATTGACTGTGCGACCGGGCTTGCAGGCTGTCACGTTTACCTCTGCTGACGTTGCCACGCAGGCCGTCCTTTCAGCCTTCCGGTATCAGAAGGGGCTGGGCGAGCATCTGGTCTACCAAGATGCCACAGGCAAAATCTTTTCCTCAGTGCGAACAGGTACTGCCTAATGTCGTTTCTAGCGCAACGCCGATCTGGCCAAGTGGTCGCATTGACGATGACCACTAATGGCTCCAGCTACAGCTCTCCACCGGCAGTCACGTTCTCTGGAGGTGGTGGTGCGGGTGCAGCGGCTCTGGCCCACATGGCTGGGACGCAAGTCGAATCCTTGGTAATCACCAACGGCGGGACGGGCTATTCCAGTGCCCCGGTGATAACGATTGCTGGAAACGCCACTGCTACCGCTGCTGTCTACGCGGGTGCCATTCGGCCTGCATCGTTCGTTCGCTCACGGTTCAACGACCTGTACGTGTTCGACGGCATGGGGCGAGGACTCCGATGGGACGGCACGGCTGGCACCATGCAGCCGTTGGGAATCCAGAAGCCCCAGCGTGGCCCGGCAATGACCATCGCCAGCGCCGGAATGGCGGGATACGTGGATGGCGTCAACATCGTCGCTCCCGGGGCGTATTATTACTCAGCGCCGAGCGTCACGTTTTCCGGCGGGACACCAACCAAGGCCGCTGTGGGGCGAGCAGAAGTCGCCGCGGGCCGCGTTGTCGGCATCACGCTCTCTGAGCCCGGCGTTGGGTATCAGTCTGCCCCTGTTGTCTCGCTGTCTGCGAGCCTCGCCCAAGGTGCTGCATTCACTGTCGGTATCGCTGGGTCGGTAGAAGCAGTAACGGTCACGGCCGGGGGGACGAACTACACTTCTACGCCCACGGTCGTATTCTCCAGCGAACAGAAACTCACCAACGGTAATGCGCGCTGCATTGTGGAGAGCGGTGTCGTTACGGGCATTGATATCCTCAGTGGTGGCACTGGCGCTACTGGGCCTGTCGCAGTGACGCTTGTAGGTGGTGGCGGAACGGGGGCTAGCCTTTCGGTCGGAATGCGCTACAGCGTCTCGGCCGTCACGGTCACCAGTGGCGGCACACTGTTTAACGCCGCGCCACAGTTGGCCATTGAGCCCCAAGCTACAGACAGCTCCGCGTCTTTGGCGGCAGTCACAGCCACAGTCGCAGCCGGCAGCATCACTAAGGTGACTGTAGCTTCCGGTGGTGGGTACACCTTGCCGCCCAGCGTTGTGTTTCCCGACGCCAAGGCGACTGCCACAGCCACCATCTCCAATGCGCTGCGAGGCAAGTACAAGTGCGCCATTCGCTACATCGACGCTACGCCAGAAAGCCAGCGAGGCCCGGTGTGTTCTTCCATCTCTGACCTAGTCGAAGTGGACGTGCAGGCAGGCGCGGCATCGCTCACGTGGACTCTTGCTCACGCGGGCCTGGATGACCGCGTCCACGCCGTTGAGCTGTGGCGAACAACCGCCGACCAGAGCGTCCTGCTGTTCCGCGTTGCGAAGATCCTGCGATCCGCCGGCAACTTCACTGGGACGTACACAGATTACCTCTCCGATGACGTTCTCTCTGATGTCGAACGAGATGGGTACGGCCTGCTTCCGGTCACCCTGCCCAGCGGCCAGTTGAACGCCAGAAGGTTTGGGGTGCCCCCGGGCAACTTTGCCGTGGCCTGCATGTTCCAAGACCGTTGCTGGCTGGCCGTGGATACGACGGGAGAAAAGCCCAACAGCCTGTACTACTCTGAGGTGGACGAACCGGAATCCATCCCCTTGGAGAATGAGATGGTTGTCCAAGAGAACGCTGGCGACTCTGACGCGGTCGTTGCCCTCGTCCCTCTGGGATCGGCTCTGCTGGCAGTGCAGTCCCGACACTTGTATCGCCTCATCTATGTTGCTCAGCCAGTCCTAGACGCCAGCATTATCCTCGCCGCCTACCGTGGCATTTTGAACAGCAAGTGCTGGGACGTTCTGGGAGGCGTGGCCTACATAGCCGACAGTTACGGGTTGTATGCGTTCGACGGCAACAAGGAAGAGGCGGTGTCGGTTGCGGTAGATGATTTCTGGCGAGAGCGGGTGATCGACTTCAGTAAGTCCTCCCAGTTCTTTGTCCAAGCCGATGTCGGCTCCAAGACCGTACGATTCTTCTTCTGCCGATCTACCGACTCCGCTCCTGTGCGTGCGCTCGTCTACTGCATAGCGACGAAGGCGTGGTGGGAAGAGCAATACGTTGCCCCTCTCACTGCCGCCGCACCCTACGCAATCGCTGGCCAGCAGGGTGTGGTGTACGGTCTATCTAATGGCGCGTTCCGCTCGCTCTCCGGAGACAGCGACACCGGCACCGTGATTCCATATCGCCTGCGCACCGGGAACATGGAGCTGGCCGACGAGGGCGGGCGGCGAGCAGTTAGCATCACGTACACGCCAACCACGGACGAGGCAGTCCTTTTGATACGCCGGCACTTCAACGGCTCCGACACTCCCCGCCCCAATGCGATTTCGACCACCCGAGGCGACGGTGTCTCTTCCAATTTCCCAGGTTCCGGTAGCCCACTGCAGATGCAGCGCACTCGCTCTACGTTAGGTGAAGCGAACGGCGTAGCTCGCATCCAGTTTAGCGGAAGCCCGGACGAGAGGTCGGCTGGTGGTGACAGGCATGTAGCTCTCGCAATTGCCGGGGCTCAGGGTTCAACGACAACGTCTCTTGTGATCCATGCGGTCAGCATTGAGGGCGTGACCTAATGTTTACGCAGAGCATGCCCGCACTGGCGCAGGGTCTCTCCGGTGCGATTCCGGACGGTGCTGTACGCCAGTTGATGCAAGCCCTTGGCAATTGCCAGCAACCGCTTACGCACCGCGGAGCAGTGAACGTCCAGCCCCCTGGGCTATCCACCAGGGGTGGTCTTGCCAAGAACGGTACGTGGCGACCTAGCGATTACAAGAACCTACTGCCCACTGCTGGATCGGGCGGCTATGTCGATGTGCCTGGTGGAGGTGGTGGCAGCGGCGGTGGCAGCGGCGGTGGCAGCGTAAACAACTCACGCAACTATGACGGCAACCAGTTCTACTTCCCTACAGACTTAAGGTTTGAGTACACGGACTATTACGGTGGCGATACTTTAAATGTCACCGGCCCATCGAACTTTGACTACAGTACACACAATACCGTCAATGCCGGCGACATTTACACTAACTCCCTCCGCGTCAACTACATCAACAACACCTATGTAGGCACGCCGGGGCGAGACGGACGGGACGGTGTGGGTGGCGGGGGCGTGGGTGGCGGGGGCGTGGGTTTCTTTCCCGGGCCGGGTGGCGGATTCGGCCCGCAACTCCCTGCGGCCTTGGATGTGAAGACTTTTATGAAGTCCGTTGGTGTCACCGCCACAGCCAAGGTGGAAGGCTTCACGGGCGGCAAGCTGGACGATGACTTCGACGTAGAGCTAGAATCGGGTGTTGTGACTAAGCCGGTAGACGTAACCGGCACGCTGGACGCGCCGATCATTAAGTCCGCCCAGCTAGACAATATCGAAGCTGAAGGCAAGGCCACTATCCCGACCGTGACCGGCGGGACAGTTTCTGGAATCACTGCTTCGGGTACGGTTGCGTACGACACTTACCCGACAGGCACTCTGGCCGACCTCAGCGGATCAGTCGATGTGCCGACAGTCGCTTCGGCCAGCATGGAGGCGGCGTCATCGGAAGTATCTATTTCCTATGACGCCTATCCTACCGCGACAGTCACTGCCGGTGCCGCCGCCACGGTAAAGGTTCCTGTGGTGGATTCTGCCACGTGGACGGGCTCAATCACGGGGATAGCAGTCAGCAGTGACATCGGGAGCCTCAGTGGCACTGTGTCTGTGCCCGTTGTGAGCAAGGCCGTGTGGGCAGGATCCATCTCGGGCATAGCCGCCACCGGAACCATCGGCACACTCAGAGGCACCGTCTCAGTTCCAGTTGTAAACGCTGCTACGTGGAATGGGGCCATCACAGGCATCGCCGCCAGCGGTACGCTCGGGACGCTGGCAGGCACAATCAAAGTGCCGGTCGTTACCGGGGGCTTCTTGGATGCCAACTGCAAGTTTGTGCCCACCGTCGCCGACCAAGTTTTTACCGTTGCATTCACTGGAGTGCCCGGGGTGAAGGTCACCAGCCAAGGCACCGTGGCTGGCACGGTGACGCTCACAAAGGCCGACGAAGCTAGGGATGTCACCTTGGCTGGCGCCCCTGGAGTTAATGTCACCAGCCAAGGCACGGTGGCTGGCACGGTGACGCTAACCAGCGCGCCAGAAGATCGCAACATTACCCTGGCTGGCACACCCACAGCCACTGTCACCAGCCAAGGCACCGTGGCTGGCAAAGTAGAACTGGCCAGCAAAGAACAGACCCATACAGTCACCTCACCACTTCCGACAGTGACTCTCAACAAAGAGGTTCGCACGGCCAAAGGGCCGGTAGCGATACCTGCAGCAAAGATCACCCTGACCCCGGGCAATGGTAATCACACGTTCACCCTGGCCGGCGGCAAGGTGACGAATGCGAAATCTCCCGGCTCGGCCGGCCTGTCCATCTCTGTGACCGGAGGCACTGTCACGCCGACGACTGGGACGCAGGATGTTGCCGTCAAAGTCAGCGTGGGTAACGCCAACGTCAGTCTGACAAGAGGGAGCGAGCCTACGCCATTTGCGGCCAATGGGGAAATAAGTGTCACGGAGACAACGGGGGCGAAAATAGTTGGCAGCAAGAAAATTGTGATGACTCCCGGTGACCTAAAGAACAAGATTGACGTGAAGACCGCCCCCAAGAGCGACTTCATTGTGTACCTGAGGCCGCGAGCATGACCTGTACGTGCTGCCAAGTGCTACCGTGCTGCAACGGCAATGCGTGTAATGACATCACTCGCAGTGAATGTGTCCATGGAGGAGGGGCTGTAGCGGCTGGAGATTGTTCGATTGGCGCCTGTACAGACGACACGGGCAAGGAGCGATGCACTCAGGAGAACCAGTGCGGATGCCGCAATAAGCCCTACGCCAGCACGTTTAGGTTTGGCTTCAGTTGTAGCTGCACGGAGCTGTCGGTGTTTGGCGCCCAGAGCAACGGGTGTCGGTGGTACTACTGCGAGCAATGCGTCGGAGGTGCTTGCAGGATTGAGTGCCCGTCCCCAAGGAGCTGTTGCGCGGGCACGTGCTGCCCATTGCACCAGAAATGTGTAAACGAGGCATGCGTAAATAAGTGCGCCGCTGGCACTACGTTCTGCGCTGGGAACGGTACGGCGTTCAATTGCTGTGGGGACAACACTAAGTGCTGCGGGGCATCTGGGTGCCTGCCGACCCAAGCCTCCGTTGACTTCAGCGTCGATGTGGCCAACCCCAGCTGGCAAAGCACCGGGCTAACAATCCCTGCCGGGGCCACCGTCACTATCAATGCCACGGGAACTGTTCAATGGCGACTCCCGACTATCGACAACATTGGGCCAGATGGCACTGATGACTATCCAGCCAACGGCGGCTGCAACCCTCTGCCGGGGGTTAAGCACATGCGCCTCATCGGCCGCGTAAATGGCGTTATGTTCAGCGTAGGTTCCAGCTACACAGGCCAGCCGGGTGCCGGATTATTGGAGCTGCGGGCGAACGATGATTGCGCCCCCGACAACGAAGGGTTTTACACAGGGACTATTTCGCTCCTCACTGACCCGTGCCCAGGCTTCACGCCCGCCGCCATCGGTGAGCCAATCGTCTATGGAGAAGGCGAGGAACCACCAAAACTGTTACCTGGGCCAGGAGCGGCCCTAAAAGACATCCTAAGGCTGGGTGGAATCGTCGCCTCCCCGACCTGCTCCTGTAATGCACGGGCTGCGCAAATGGATGAATGGGGCTCTGGGCAGTGTATTCGGAGGTGCCGGGAGATCGTTGGCTGGCTCAAAGAGGAGTCTGAGAAGCGGGATCTCTGGTTCTTTTCCCCCGCGGGATATGCCTTAGTTTTCGCCGCCGTGGCTTTAGCGGCACTCAAACGCTTCTGGAAGAGCAATAACCAGTAGGAGACAACGTATGGCGTATTACAACCCGAATTCGTTTTACAGCAGCCCCTTCGGAATGTCCCCCTCTGGTGCGGGCTCTGACGGCTACGCCACGCAAGTGGGCGGCAATATGTCCGCAGCGCCCAGCCAGTTTGCTGGTGTGATGGGTGGCATGTACGACTCCTACAACAAGGGTTATGGCACATACAACCAAGGGCTGGGTTCGCTAGGCAATAGCTACGCTCAGAACTACGCAGCCATGGCGAACGGAATCGCTGGCACTGCGAACGCGCTGGGCAATACGTGGAACAACGCCCAGTCTGGGAACCAAGCCGTCTCGTCTGCGGAAGCCGCCCGGCAAGTAGCTATCTCTAATCTTGGCACTGCGGCCATGGCCAACTACGGCAACGTGGCCGGGCTGGGCATGCAGGCGTGGGCACAGAACCAGCAGGGCTATCAGCGATCCTTGGCCGATATGACCTCTGCTAACCAAGGGGCAGTGAGCAGCTTGGGCCAAAGCCGCAACAACGCTCTGGCTGGCTTGGGCAAGTCTGCTTCTGCCTTGGGTATTGGCGGTGCCGTGTCTAGCACTATTCCTGGTCTTGGTCAGTCGCTGGGTTCTGGTATTGCCGGATCTGGTGGCGGTGGCGGATACGACTCCTCTGGCATCGGCCGTGGCTACCAAGCCATTGATGATCTGCGTGGCGATGTGAACCGCACATACGATTACGGCCAGCTCGCAGGCGGCTTCAACAGGGGCATGAACTCGCTGAATGCCGACCAGGCAATCGCCCGTGAGATGCCACGCACTATGACGAAAGATGCGTACGACGCTCTCAGAGACTTCAACGTGCTAAATCTAGGCGCCTCCACTAGCGGAATGAATCAGTTCTATGACTTCTCCCGGGATTCCATGGAGAACAGCAACCGACCGGGCCAAGCGATCCCCACGGGTTCGATCTTGGAAGCCTTGGCCGGTGGATACACAGACTCGGCAAATCGCATTAGCGGCGTGCAGGGCGACATGCGATCTGGCTGGGGTGATGCTAAAGCCGCCTACGGTTCTGCCGCTGGCGGCGTGAGGTCGCTGTGGGATGACAGCATCGGAAACACAGGCATCTTCAATAGCAAAGCCCAGAACCAGCAAGAGCAGTACCGCTTGGCGGATGCGGAGAGGAGGCGGCAGGACGACCAGCAGGGTTACGCAACCGGGCGGCTGGCCGATTACTACAGGCAGAGCCAAGAGAATTGGCGTGATAGCGTAGCGTCTGGGATGTACAAGCCCCAGGGCCCCGGCTGGCAAGTGACAAAGGCTCGCTAATGAGATCACCCTATAGCTCTTACCCATCGGCTCACGGCGACGTTCTGTCTTCACTGACAGCCAGCGCAATGGCTGTCGATGCCGTGGAGCAAGCACGCCGACAATCAGAGCTAGCGAAGCAGAGCAAAAACTTCGCCAATCAGTACTCGCTGCAAGGAATGCAGAACGACATGGAGCTCCAGCGGCAGCGAGATAGCCTGACGCAGACTCGCATGGACGGGATGTTTGGCGGCATCGGTAGCCTACTGCGAGGTCTGTACTAATGCTCGCACCCCAGAAGATTCGCTCTGCGTTCAATAATCAGTACGCAGACGCTATTGCCCAAGGCGACCCCCGACTTCAGATGAAGACGATGGATCGCGCCGGTCAATCCCGTGGTGCCGGCCAGCAGAGCCAAGCAGGAATCTTGGGCGCGCGGAAGATGGCTACTGGTATCGCTGACGCTTACTCCCAGCGACAGAACGCACAGGATTACAACACCGCGTACTCCGTGCAAGACGCCGAGGCCGATGCCTCGCAGCAGCAATCCATTGGGGCTCTTCTTCAGCAGCAGCAATACAACACGCAGATGTCTGCCCTTCAACGGCAGAACAGTGCGCTTAACTTTGCAACGTCGATTCTTGGAGGGCTCTTGGACTAATGGCACGCTTAGACTTTGATCTAGACGATCTGACACAGGCTGGGCTGAAGCGACTTGTTAAACAATTGCTCGCTGCCAGCGACGAAGAGGAAAAGGAAATCATCTCCAAGCTGAGCAAGGACGAGAAGTCTCCCAAGAAGGAGAAGAACGACCTTGCCGACTTGGACGAAGAGATGCACGGCAAGCCCAACACGCCGCTCGTTACTGAGGACGACCTCCCGTCCGATGAAATGCCAGACGTTCCAGCTAAGAAGAGGAAAGCATAATGCCCAATCCCATCCGCTCCGGAGTGCAGAACCTCGCAGAGGGTGCTGACAATGCAGCGATGATCCGCAACCTTGTAGCTGGCCCCCCGGGCGGCGGCATGGATATGCGTAAGCTCATCAACTCACCTGAGTTCCAGATGCTGTCTGACGCTGAGAAGCTTTTGGTGCGCAACGGCGACATCACTCCCCTGCTCCGCGCCCCAATCCGAGCCACCGATCCTCCTACAGGACTAGATGCCATCCAGGCTCCTCCTCCTGCCGCCGCGGACATGGGCTTGGGCGGTGACCTCTGGACAGAGATGAGCCGTGCCTCCGGACGCAACCAAGCTCTACTGAGTGGCAAGCAGAACAACCTCCGCAACCAGCCATTCGCCCCCATGGCCCGAGACGCCCTGCAGATGCAGCAGGCGTATCCTGCCGTGCGTGCCCAGCAAGCTGCCCAACGCGGGCAGACTGCACAGGACTTGGCAATGATGGGTGGTGGCGTGGCGGCTGCGGGCGCATTGGGTGCCGGGGCGTACATGGTCGGCCAGCAGGCTATGAAGCCGGGCGTTCAGGCCGTACCGCCTCCACAAGCACCTCCCGCCGGACTTACTAGCACAGGCGGAACCGCTGACCTTGTGGCGGAATCTCGCCCTGCCCCAGTTGTCGATAGCAGTGGCGTGGATGAGAGTAACTTTGCTGACACGTTTAAGAGTCAGTACAACGCCCGTGAACAGAAGCGTGAGGCTGCTGGCCAGGGTGGATACGATCCTCGCCAGCAGGCTGAGATGCTGATCGGTGAATTGAATTCCCGCCGGCAGAAGGCAGGCAGGGAGATTCCCGAAGCTCCGCAGATCAATGCCCTCTTGGCCCAGAGCAATGAGATGCGGAACTCTCGCTCGCCCCAAGCTGCGGGCCGTGTCGCCGGGGCGAATCCGCAAGACCCGCATGCGCAGGCCCAGTTTCTGATTGCACAGCTCAATGAGATGCGCAGCAAGGCTGGCCGTGAGGTTCCGCAGGCTCAGCAGATTATGGCGGAAGTCCGACGCCTCCAGGCTCAGGGCGACGAGATGCGCAACGCACGTACTAGGAGATAGCAGATGCGACCCGATGAACTAGATCCCCTTGCCAGTGCCGCTGCCCCGATCACGCCCGATCCGGTGTTGACGCCTACCGACGCCCGGCACATGTCGCTAGTACGCCGCTTGGTTGCACAAGGCATGGATCGCCAAGAAGCCATTGTCGTCGCCGCGCGTCAGATGGCCGGCGAGGCTTTGGAGCCTGCGCCCGCACCTGCTCCAGTGATGCAGCCCCCGCGAGAGACGACTGTGTCGCCCGATCAGATCCGTGCGCAGGGCTATATGCCACAAGCTGAACCTGGCCCTCGCAGCGTGCGAGGTGGAGGCAAGGTCACGCCGGGGCAACACTTTGACAAGATGAGTGCCGCCGTTGACTATATGACACGCCCGCGAGTCTTGGACGAGGATGTGGCATATCGCTCTGCCCACCCAGACGCCGCGTACCAGCCCTCCCAGCGTGACCGGGACATGGCGGCGCGGGGATTCTTTCCGGTTGACACTCCCGATGGCGGTGTGGCCTACATGCTTGGCACGGGCCAAGAGCCTTTGACCATGCAGGGTCTGGGGCGGCGAGATGTTCCTGGTGGCCTTGGGCGACTAGGCCCACGGGCGGATCTGGAAGCACAAGACCAATCTCTGCCGGGCTTTAATTTAGGGCTTCGCCGCGGCCCCACTGGGTCGAACTATGTCTATGAACAGAACGAAGCTGCTCAGCAACAGCAGCAGGCGTATATGGACGAGCGGCAGATTGCTCGCTTCGCAGATCGGTCAGGTGTCAGTGAAGCCGAACTGCAGGCGATGACACCAGAGGAACGCCGCCAAGCCGTACGAGCAGGCCAGCGATCCGACAGCAATGCGCGTACTGATCGATGGCGTGCCCAGATGATGCTCGCTGGTCAGAACCGGGCCAAGAACCAAGTGAACGCTTTCAGTATGATGGACGAGCCGGGCGTCTCTGAAGATCAGCGACAGTCCCTGCAGTACATGCTGCCTGGTGGCGCACTCGTCGCACAGGTGGATGCTGCCGCCGCTGGGCAGAAAGCTGATCGGAATACACCGGACGGCCGCTTGGTCGATGCGAAGCTAGCCCAACTAGACCGCGAGGCCAGGGAGGCCGACCCCGCCGCCGCCGGTCGCCAAGATCTCACCGCAGGTAATGTCACATCTCCGATGGCGCAAAAGGAAGCCGACCGCTTGGCCCTGCAATACGACAGTGGTGACGAGGGCTTCCCGATGATGGGCGGTTACGGCGGAATGTCCGACACTGACGAAGCAAACTTGGCCGCGGCATTTGTTAGGGATTATGGCATGGACGAGACGCTGGCGCGCGAAACCGCCCGCCAAGCTGCAGATCGTCGCCGCTACGACCGGGCTGGCACTCGTAACGGCCCGCGTGGCCCTCTGCCTGTAGCACCACGCGATCCCCGGGGCGGGCCACGGCCCGCAGCACCACCGCCCGTGGGTAGGTAATGGCACGCTCACCACTCTTTGATCTATACGATCCCTACGGCCTGCTGAATGGCCAAGAGGGGATCCCGGACGACGACCCTACGCTCACCGACCTCTTGCCAGAAGAGGAAAAGCGCAGCATGCTCCGCTCGCTGGCTTCGGTCGGCGCGTCTGGCTTGTCTACTGCCGGGTACATCCTAGATACCCCGGGCTCGTTAGTGCGAGGCATCCTCGCTGGCGATCCGCTCAGTGTCTTTGGATCCTCTGAGGATCGCGTCACTGGCCGTGAGCTGCTGCGGCAGTACGGCATGGCGGGTGACGAGGACACGTGGGGAAATTTCGGCGGTGGATTGGCCGCTGAGATTCTTCTAGATCCGTTGACATACGCATCGCTTGGCACCAGCGCCGTGATTGGGCAGGGGGCCAAGTCCGCGGCGGGGAAGGCGGCAAAGGCTGCTGGCTTGCTGCGTGATGCCGCCTTGGACTCCGTTGATAACCTCAACCCCCTGCGTGCGGCCCGCGGCTTACCTGCCTATACAACCCGCATGCCCCGCGTGCGAGAGTACAACCGTCTCTCCACGCCCCAGACGCTGATAGACCAACTGCCGGTCGCCCAACGCCCCGATGCACTAGCTCGCCTCCAAGCACAGTTTGATCGCTTCGGCGCTAATGGGATGAACGACGCCGTGGGCGTGTTGGACGACTTCCGCATCCCGGGGACGAACATCGGCTTTAGCATCGGCGGTGGGGCGTTTGGCGATGCCGTGGCCCGCAACATGGACTCGCTTGGCAACTGGACGAAGACCGCTCCTGTGATCGGGAACATCACCCGCACGGCTGCGTCACTCACCAGCCCCGCTGCCGGCCCATTGGGTGTGGTGAGCCGGGACTTGGAGTTGACCAACAATCTGCAACTAGACCATCGGATGGCTGCGCGTGCGGCGAGAGATAGGCTGGAGCAAGTCGATGGCGAAGCCACGGGGCTCCTGTTCCGCGCCACCAGGGCCGCGGTGCCTGACACTATCCCCAGCGGGCCACTCGCAGGCCAAGCGATTCCGAGGACGTTGCGCCGATTTGAAAGCTCAGATACCCAGCGGGCACTGGGTGCCTACGTCGAATCACAACCCTCGCGGTTGGCGGGGGGAGCCCAAGGCCCACTCGGCTTACGTACCAGCGGCAATCCAGTTGCAGACTGGGTGTTGGAGAACATCCCTGAGTTCCAAGTCATCCGTGACCGCATGGTAGACCTGGAGCAAACCGCACAGACACAGGCTATAGACGCTGGGTTGCCTGCTCCGCGGTGGACGAGCGCCAACGCTGAGACAGGCTGGATTCCAAGACAGACGAAGTGGTTTGAACAACCCGCCCCTCCGACTATCCCGGGGGCTGGTGCGGCTACGGCTAGGCCGATGACACGCGGCCAACGGTTCATCAATACCGGGGATAGCTTTGGACGGCATCGCCCAGAGTACACCGATGTCGTTGGTGGCCAAGCGACGTTCAACGAGCTGACGGGAACGACCGCTGAACAGTTTGCGAACACGGGGCGGGGCGTCGATTCCCGCGGCCTTCAGCAGGCACTCATCAACGCCAATGAGCAGCAGGCGAGGATGATCCTAGACAGTGCCTTTGAGGCGGTTGGTCGCAAGGCACAGGGTCAGTCGGTCTACCAAGGCATTGAGGATTCCGTTCGCACCTCGCCAGAATATGTCGCAGCGTCGGCAGCAGAGCGTGCCACCATGGAGACGGCTCTCCAAGCCCGCGTTGCACGCAACTACCGTGACCTCGCAGACATTGTCCGCTCGGCCGACACTCAGTTCGCCCGCACTGGTACGGGCATCTATGACACGCCCGCATTTGAGAACGTACTACGCTATCAGCAGGGTCAGGCAGTCACCTTGGGGAAGACTGAGTTCCTTACACGGCGACTGGAGCAACTTGCCGTAACAGAACCTGCCGGGGCAGTGGCGGGTGGTGTGAACATTCCTCTCGCTGATGCTGCGCAGCGTCTTGGTTACGATCCCCGTAACTTCCGCCAGATGTGGCAGAGACTGACGGGGAATGACCCCACCAACTATTCGATCAACGAACGCTACATCCAATCGCTCAGCACACTTGCTCCGCAGATCAGCGCCTCCCTTCCGGCACAAGGTTTGGTGCGCGGCTTGGACAATGTGACCAACGCATTTAAGGTCGGTGCCCTAGCAAGCCCGGCGTTTCACTTCCGCAATCTGTATAGCGGTGTAGCCAATGCCGCCGCACACAATACATTCAACCCAATGGATCATCTGGCCGGCTACCAGGCTAGCCGCGGAAACTATCGCCCGCTGATCAACCGGCTACGCAACACCCCTTCGTTCCGCGGATTGAACGATGATCAGATCCTGCAGCGATACATGGAGATGCAGGGTTCGCAGCGAGTCTCTAGCGGCAACATTGTAGACGATGTCTCTGGTCGGCCAGAGCAAGCCATCCGGGCATCGTTCCCCGGCGGCGACACTGGGAACTCAGTAGCCCGCGCGGCGTACCAACCCGATAGGACATGGGGCCAGTTCGCATCCGATATGACCTCCATGCGAGGCGTAGGATATTTCAAAGAGCCTGCGACCAGGAACACCAACCCGCTCTTGGTAATGAACGATGCCGTAGGCGGAACGGTAGAAGACGCCCTGCGGCAGGGCACGTTCATCAACCAGCTCCGCAAGGGTGTCGATCCCGGCGTGGCGGGTGACTTAAACCGCATGGTGAACGTGGACTATAGCGGGTCTGCTCTCACCGAATTCGACCGCAAGATAATGAAGCGGGTAGCGCCGTTTTGGTCGTTCCAAAAAGGCATTATGCCCAGCATTGCCGACCGGATGATCTACGCACCCGGTGGGATCCAAGGGCAGTCGATCCGTGCCGTCGCCCGGGGTACAGAACCCACCGACGACAGCATGGTGCCGGAACACCTGCGTCAGTCCGCAGCCATCCCACTCCCAGAAGACTGGACTTCGCTCCTAGGAGGAAGCCCCAAGCCTGGGCTCCGGAGATACCTGACGAATGTCGATCTGCCATGGGAGTCCACGCTGGGCCTGATGACCCCGGGTGTCGGCTCCACCCTGCCATCCCAGATCGCTGACAGCATTCAGAAGACCGGCTCCAATCTTCTTGGGATGGCAAACCCGATCATCAAAGCCCCAATCGAATACGTCACCAACCGCCAGTTGTACAGCGGCCGGCAGATGTCCGATCTGTACTCTGTACTGGAACAAGACATCGGCCCCATCGGTCGCCCCTTGGAGCAGCTTGCGACGAACTTCCTGCCGTTTGGCTCTAGGGCGATTGGAACATACAGGCAACTGCGAGACGACCGGCTAGACCCAGCCGACCGCTACTCCAAGGCAGCGTTCAATCTGCTGGCTGGCGTGAAGCTGACAGACGTTGATGCCGAGCGGACAAAGCAACTCGCCGCACGGGACATGCTCAACAAGCTCCTGACCACAGTGCCAGGCGTGAGGACATATGAAAACCTCACCGTCCCCGAGGATGTGCTGAGAGCCATGCCGAAGGAGCAGCGAGACATGTACCTTCTGTACAAGGTCATCCAGGCCGAAGCGGCGAAGAAGGCCCGTGAGCGTAAGAAGCTAGAAGCCGATCCCTTGGAAACGCTAATGGGTCAGCTCTAAGCTTGGCACCGCGCGCTTCATATCCGACAAGATGACCTCGTCTAGGTAATGGCGTTTCATCCCGGGACTCAGGTGACCTAAGTGTCCACTGGGGTCGATGCCAGCTAGTTGCGCGTATGTGGCACTGCTTCTACGCAGGTATTTGCCCGAGCCCGTCAGACCTGCACGTTTGACAAGTGCGCGCATGGCCACTATGATCCGGCTCCTACCGACCAGCCCACCGAAGATCTTGGGGCCGCGGCGGGGCAGCGAATGGATCGCTGCGATAGCTAAAGAGTCAAGGACGACCACATGCTGCTGCCGCGTTTTCTGCATCACCGTAGCGAGACGATCCCCACGCAGGGCGTCGTAGGTGATGGACAGCATGTCACCCAGCCGCAGACCGCTGCTGTAGCCCACCAAAATCCAAGCTCTCAGCAAGATGCGGTGCGGGCAATACAGCGTACTCCCCGGCATCTCCGCGGCTACCGCAAGCAAGTGACGAAGCTCCGCGTGCGTCCAAGCTCTGACCATCGGCAGATAGTGCTTGACACGCCGGATCGGGACTGTACAATCGTCCACCAGCAGGCCATCTCGGAGAGCGGCCTTGCGGAGCGTGCCCAGCATGCGGCGGTGGTTGTGTACCGTGGAGGCAGCGAGATGTGTCAGAGCCTGAGTGAGGTACGCATCGATGTTGGCCACGGTCAAATCGCCAACCCCCCACGGGAGGCGCTTGGTCAGCACAATGAGTTGCTCACGGTAGTTGGGAGAAGCCCCCGTGCGGAGGGCGTAGGCTTCAGCGAATTGTCGGACAGACATGCAGGTGGCGGCAAGTTTGTTGACCTTGGTGTGGGGGGTCAGAGTATCCCCCGCGTGACAAAGAACAACTGGTCTGCTAAACTCCCGGGCCATATGGCACCCCTAGCTCAATTGGATAGGATCGGTCGCAGAAGCCCCCTTAGTGGGGGGCTCTCCCGAATCATACAGGGCTCCTACCTAGCCCTCCTAACCAGCCTCATCTTTCTCTCTGAAGTGAGCCTTCTGCTCACTCTCCTCGCCATCGGCCAGTTGGGGCGTTCGCTCGTCATTGGGCGGCGTCTTATCCGGAGGGATTCTTTCCGCCCCAAGGATGGGGCTTCTTTCTAGGAGTGTACATATGGACAAGTTCCCGCAGAAGATTATCGGTATGCCCAACGCGGAGTACCACGCTCACACAGATTTCTTGGGCAGGTCGTACCTGCACTCTGTCGCCCGGTTTGGCGGCGAGGCCCAACGCTGGATGGATCTTGGTCACTCCATGTTTGGGGGCTCCACGGCCACCCGCACGGGTAGCAAGTTCGACACGCTCGTCTCGGCCGTCTGTGAGGGGAAAAAGTTGACTGACGTTCTGGCCATCCCGCCAGCGGATGTTCTGGCCAGCAATGGTGCCCGCCGGGGGAAAGCCTACGACGCTTGGAAGGAAGAGGCCGAGAGGAAGGGGCTGATCGACTGCAACGCCGAAGAGGGCTGGCAGCTAGAGATCATGCTCCAGCACCTCTTGGAGAACCCTGCTGCCAAGGCACTGGTGGAGCAGACCACTGAGACGCAGGTGTCGGTCTTCTTTGAATTGGCCGGCCAGCTTTGCAAGGTCAGGCCCGACGGTTGCACCCCGAGCCTGTGGTGGGATCTGAAGACCACCTCCAGCACGTGGGACAAGATCTACCGCAGTGTGATGGACTACGGCTACGCCGAGCAGGAATGGTTCTACGTGCAGGGGGCGATGGCTCTCGGCATGGAGAAGTTCCGCATGCCATTCGTCTTCGTTCAAACCATGGCGCCTTATGCCTGCCATGTGTTCTATCTGCCCACGGAGGTTGTGGATGAGGCGGGCCTGCGTATGGCGCGCGTAATGGAGGAGGTTCGTCTGCGGAGAGATACCGGCGTCTATGAGGCGGCGGATGCTGGAGAGATCACGGAGCTTCAGTTCCCTGTGTGGGCGAAGAGACAAGAGGAGGAGGTCATCACAGTATGAACGACAACAATGAGATCTTGGGGCCATCGTCATCGCCAGATACCAGTGCGCTCACAGAGGCATTGGCCAAGGCACAAGCTGAGTACAAGCACGTTGAGTTGGACGCTGCTAACCCGCATTTCAAAAGCAGGTTCAGTTCCTACGCAACTTGCTGCGACTCACTGCGTGGCCCGCTGACCAAGCACGGTCTGGCTCTGCCGGATTTCCGGCCGGGTCTGATTGCCGGCCAGTGGGTGCTGGTTGGAACACTGCGTCACAAGACGGGCCAGTACATCACAGGCATTGCCCCACTGGTTAATCCAAAAGGTGACATGCAGGGCTTTGGTGCGGCAACGACGTATGCCAAGCGAACCCTGCTGATGGCACTCACCGGAGGATTCTCTGGCGAGGCGGATGATGACGGTGAGACTGTGGCTGTTGTGCCCACCAAGGCAGGGAACCTCCAAGTCCGCGTATCCACTGAAAAGCTGGAGGCAGGGTGGAAGACTGCGATTGGCAATGCGGGCAGCAGGCCCGATGCCGTGAAGGTGATGCAGACCGTGGAGTTACGGCTGCGAGAGAAGGCGATTGGGCGGGATGTGTATGACCGCTGCAAGGCTGAGTTTGTCAAACATTGGGATAAGGAGACAGTGACCAATGGCTAGTTACAACCGGACGATTCTGATGGGCAACCTGACTGCGGATATCGAAGTCCGCACGGCAGGTGAGCGTGAAGTGGTGAAGTTCTCCATCGCCGTCAACAGTCCGTACAAGCAGGGCAAAGTCCTGTTTATGGATTGTGAATATTGGCGAGGTGGCGGAGTCGTTGCCTTTCTGAACAAGGGCACACAGGTGCTTGTTGAGGGGGAACTGGATCAGCAGACATGGGAGAAGGAAGGCCAGAAGCGATCCAAGATGATTCTGAACGTCAATGCCATCCAGTTGGTTGGTGGCAAGCGGGCCGCTGTTGAAGAAGAAGAGTTCGTCTCAGAGTTCCGTTGATCCGTCCGCGGCGCAAAGGCGCCCCCCGGGGTTGAGGGCGGGTTACTCCGGCCCGCCCTCCCCCGGGCTTTTTTACAAGGAGGTTCCATGCTCAGGCTGCGTGACTACCAGACAGAAGTGATCGACTCGTTGCTGGACGCAATGAAGCGAGGCGTGAAGTCCACGCTGGTTGGACTGTTCACTGGCGCTGGCAAAACCGTGGTCTTCACTGCACTCGCTGATCAGATCGAAGGCCGCACGTTGATCATCGCCCCCATGCGTGAGCTGGTCTGGCAGGCTGCTGACAAGGTGCGGCAGATCACTGACTCCGATCCCGATATTGAGATGGCCGACTACGTTGCCGAGCGTGACTGCTGGCCTTCCAAGGTCATCGTCGCCAGCAAGCAAACCTTATTATCCTCTCGCCAGGGTGAGAAGAGATACCGCCGGCTGAATGGCTTTCAGCTTGTGATCGTTGACGAAGCCCACATGCAGTGCAGTGAGGCTGTGATTGAGATGTTGAAGTTCTTCCAAGACCAAGGAGCCATGGTCGCTGGATTCACCGCTACGCCATTCAGGATGGATGGCAAACCCATGCTTAGGAGTAACGCATGCAGTTCTACGAAGAGTCCGTCTGTAACTACGACCTCCACTGGGCCATCGCAAACGGATGGTCAGTGCCGCCTATTTGCAAGCTGAGCCGTGTGGAGTCACTGGATCTGTCGGCGGTCAATCTTGTCGGTGGTGACTTCAACCAGTCGAAGCTCGCCGCGGAGCTGAACAAGGAAGCCAACTTGCACCGTGCCTGCATGATCACCGCTGAAGAGATGGAAGGTCAGACCGTCCTCTTCACAGGCAGTGTGTTTGCAGCCAAGGGTGCGACTGAGTACCTGACTAGGAACTACGGGATCCCCGCCGTCTGTGTCTGGGGCACCATGCCTGACGAGGAGCGAGCCGATGCACTCACAGCCTTTAAGTCCCGGCAGGCCAGAGTCTTGGTCAACTGCCAAGTCGTCGCCGTGGGATTCGATTACCCACCGACCGCCACCCTCATCCTTGCCAGACCAACCCGATCCCGATCCTTCTGGTTGCAATGCGTTGGACGAGCCACTCGTCCTCTCCCCGGGGTTGTTGACGGAGACGGTCTTCTCACCGCTGCCGACAGAATTGCGGGAATCGCTCGCTCCGATAAGCCTCATTTCAAAATTGTTGATTGCACAGCCGGAACTCTGGATCACACAGTCATCACGGCCGTGGACATGTTCTGTGGTTCCGACGACGAGGAAGTCAAAAAAGGTGTACGGGAAGCGGCCGAGAAAAAACCACTCTCGCAAGCGGAGATAGATGCCTTGGCTGCGGAGGCTGCTGCGAAGAAGGCTGAGAAGCTCGCCAGTGCCAGGCTCATCGAAGAGATGCGCCGCAACACCCACGGACGGGGAGCAGGCAGCGTCCATGGGCGTGATGTGGATATCACATGGAAGGGAGTCCGGTCAGTGGGCACTTACAACAACCCGCTGAAGGGGAAGTACGCCGGCTTCAAACTCTCAGAGTTGCCTGACCACTACGTGTCTTGGGCTGCGACGAACGGCAAGTTGAATGGTTGGATCAAAGCTATGTTCCGAAAGGAACTGGGGAGACGACATGGACGAGAAGAACGATTTGCTAGTCGATGAGACGGTAACGGAGATCTTGTGGCGGTTTGACGTTCCGCATGCTTTCCCGCCAGAGCATGCTTACATTCACGGAGGGTCTGATGACAAGGTTAAGTTGGGCTTTTGGAAAAGATTGTGCCGGGCCATTGCAGCATGCTTTGGGATTCGCAGGGCAGCTATACCATCGCTGCGTGATCAACAAGGAACCGACGAGGAGGGTAGCGGACGACCTGGGGTTTGAGCGGACGACCTGCGAGGGCGTAGTCCGTATCCTACGGTCGTACGGGGGCGTCCCGTCCATTGCGAGGCTGGCTGTGATCTGCCAGTTGGATCCCGGCTACGACGACGCTGACATCGCAGAGGTCTTCGGCCAGACGGCTGAATGGTCTGCAGCGGTACGGCGTGACGCGGACGAACTGCGGGGGGCCGAATGGATTCCCGCCCAGTTGGAATGGCTGGACGACGGGCTTCGCCCCAGCGATCCGCCGCCGGCAGAGTTGTACAAGCGAGCCAAGGAGGCCCGCATTGTCCGAGGTCGTAACTTCAGCGAGCCCCGCTCTGGGATTCGCGCCTACGCATGGAGGCCACGTGGCTCATCGTTCGTTCAAATCGGCATTGACTAACGGCCACCGGGCCGAGCGGGCGTGGGTCGATGACCTGCGTTCCGCCGGCCGGTCGGCCTCGCACGGACGCAAGCTGGTGCTGAAGGGGTTTAATAAACTCACCGATCACTGCGAGACTCCAGACGCAGTGGTGTTAATGAGCGTGGAGATAAAGGAACGCAGCATCGTATTCACCTCCCCGGAGGATTACCCCTACGACACTGTGTTCGTTGATAATGTGCAGGGCATGGAGAAGGAAAGGCTAAAGCACTTTGCCTACATCTTTAAGTCCAAGCCGACCGGCCAGTGGGTGTGGGTGTCGGCCCTAGACCGGGATGACACATGGAAGGAGCAGGTGGTGTTCGACCGCGGACGCAACCACAACGTAAATACTTTGGTCGCCCCAAAGTCTCACTTGCGTAATGCTACTCAATTGCTAGAACTACTGTACCCACATACATTACTGGAGTTTGTAGACGGTGACACTGGAATGTTCGTCCAAGGAGGGGGAGAAAGTGAAACAATTGACAAAGCGGATCCAGCAGCTAGAGGCCGAGGTCGCAAGGCTCCGAGCAAAACTAATAGGAATGTGGGGTGACGTATGAGCTTCCTGCCAAACTTCTCAAAGCCCGAGCGGCTGTACGAAAACATCCTGGCCTTCCGCACGCTCACCACAATCATCCGCACATGGGTGGAGCGTGAGCCTGCCGGCCCCAGCGATGTCGATGACTACCTTGTCATCAAAGACTATGTGGACGGCAATCGTTCTCTGATCGATAGCCAGCCCTTCCTGGCTACGGCCGAGATGATGACTGCAGAGTTCCCTCGCATCTGCGCAATCGAAGTTCTCAACGGCAGCAAGACCAACGGCGTTCTCATATACCCGAGGTGGACATGACCCACACTATCACCGCCGCTGCCTACGATGGCGACATCGCCAGCCGTCTCCGCAACTGGCGAGGGCTTCACCTGGCCCACAGCGGGCGATTGTGAATCGCAAACTAGGTAGCATCCGCAGAAACTAGGTAGTAAACTAGGTAGTACCGCATTCTGGAATCTGGAACATGCCGCACGTCATCCTCCGATACCGCCTACCCGACGAGCAAGCCGAACTCAACGCTGCCATGCATGCCGGCGGCCGGGTGCGGCTGCGGCTGGATGCGGCGCATGCAGACATGGATCGGCTGTGGAATTCTGATCGCCACCATATTCCCGACGCCGGGAAAATGGCTGAAAGCCCGACAAATCATGACGCTGTGCCGGACGCGATAGCCGTGAGCGACGAGGGCCGCAATGATAAAGCGGTTGCCTCGCATTGCCATGACGGCACCGGCAATACACCCACCCTCACTGACGCGGAGCGGGAGGCGATTGAAGTCGCAGCGATAGTGACCGTTGATCTTTTCGACACCGAAGACAACGACATATCTGCCGTGCTGCGTCACCTACTGGATCGACTCCGCACATAGTAGCCACTAGCGTCACCTTGCGTTCACCACCCGGCGGGACGGCAGCGGACTGATAAACCGTGCGAGGCAGGCTGGGGAACCCGGTGAGCCTCGCAGCCTACACCCGCCGGGTGGTGTTCCTAAAATGCGAACTAGGTAATGCAATGCCCCACGTAATCATTCGCTACCGACTGCCCGACGACCAAGCCGACTTCACCGCAGCCATGCAGGGGCGGAATGCGAAGACGGTGATCGGGACTGTTGACCAGTACTGCAGGCATATTCTTAAGCACTGCGAGAAATCTGAAGAAACACGCGCGCATTTAGAATTGATCCGCGATATGCTCAGGGAGTCCCCGGGTCTGCTAGATGACTGATGGGAGGCCGACCGATCATATGCCAGAATCGACAGTAACCGTCGCTTTATCAATACGGATGGGGAATCGAATGAGCAGCTCACTGATCATCATCACCGGGTTCATTTACCTGTACGTGTCCATTGAGCAAGGGATGATCGGAAACACTGCGATGGCAATCACTTACGCATCGTATTCGGCTGCTAACATTGGACTCTGGATGATGGCTAGCAAATAACTCTGCACACACATAGCCCCAGGATGGGCACACGGTATGAAGATCGGCCCCCCGCCGAAGGCAAGCTGTGCAAGGCTTGCCGCTGCCATGGAATGGCGAAGAGGGGGCAACCCCGCGGAGACGCGCCGAGAGGCAATCCCGCGGTTGACTAGGTTTCTCTGCGGTAAAGGTGTTTTTCTGACGACTCCGAATTCACCGAGGCATATGCCAATCGCAGCGCAGTGACAGGGTTAATTGAGGGTAACTGCGACATCAAAACCATCCCGATGGGCGGGCCGGTCGGCTCCAACCGAAACAGGTTCCGCTGACTTCTTGGATTTCTTCCAGGGAGTCGGTCTGGTCTTCCGTACCGAAACAGATTTGGGGGCTTAATGGATATGCGTAGTCTGCCGAAAGTAAGGGGTTTCTTAGTGAGGTGTAACAGGCTTGGTGATCTAACCGGAAAGTCCCATCTGTGGACTGGTGAGGATACCGTGTGCCGCATGTGGTCGACGGGTTTGTCTACTAGCAAGAAGAACTACCGGGTTATGTATCAGCCGATGGCCCAGCTATGTTCTCTCTGTCATCCCGAGCGATATGACATTGACATGTGGCTACGGCACGCAGTTGCGATAGAACCTGTTCAACTGTATACTGTCTTGGATGAACAAGGCTGAGCGAGCGGCGCTACTAGACTGGGTTGCCCTTCACCGATGTTGTGCTGTGTGCTGGTGGCCAGAGTCCGATGGTCGCCGCAGCCTGGAGGTTCACCATCTGATTGGTGGTGCTGGCCGTAAGCATGACATCCGTAATTGCTTACGGCTGTGCGAGAGGTGCCATGGCGTGTTGCATAGCGGCCAGATTTTCAGTGGACAACCCGACCTAGACAGGCGTATACTGCTTGGCGTTAAGGAAGACTGTGATCCTGAGAACTACGATCCAGCTTTCCTTGCATCGCTAAAGCATAAGAAGCACTTAGGTTATGACCCAGAACCTGTGCCTCAGTACTACCTGACAGAGCGAGAGCGGAACGTAGGCACATGGACGGCCAGGAAACCGTAGCACAAGTCATCCGCGTTACACGTGGTGACACTGTACTGGTGAGATGCACAGCTCCCCAGCTTGCCAGCATGGTGGCTGTCTACGTTGTGCTGTGCGGCGTGCGATGTAAGAAGAGTGCCAAGTCTGCGATTGTGGACTGGGTGGAGATCCACGCGGATGCCGACCGGCTGCACCTTGTGTCCTACGACTGGGTCAGAGATCAGTATGGCCGGCTGCTCGCTGACCTTGCCGACATCACTACCGGCGAGAGACTGACTGACTATCTGATCGAACGCGGCGTGGCAGAAGAATACCCCCACCACTACGCGGATGTGATTGAGGCGATGATCCGCGCCGAGGAGCCAGAGTGATGCTGCTAGGAACAGAAGTCCGGACAGACACCTACAAGTTCCTGCTGTACTGGGAACCGCTTGGCCCGAACGCCGACCTGAACCTTGGTGGTCGCCTGGGGAAATGGCTCCGTGCGAACGAGCGTGCCGTGGATAAGCTGACCCCTGCGGCAGCGATAAAGCAACTGACCGAACAGTTCCCTAGCCTCTCATTGGTCGAAGCACGGCACAGCAACGGACTGCTGGGGAGATATACAAAGTGAATTCCAGAGCCAAGGGTTGCCGTGGGGAACTGGAAGCGTCCAAGGTATGGGCGTTTGTAATGGGCGGCACAGCCAGAAGAGGGCAGCAGTTTGCCGGGGGAAACGACAGTCCGGATGTCATCAGCTCCTACACGGGCATTCACTTGGAGGTGAAGCGTACCGAACGCGGGAACCCCTACGACTGGCTGGCTCAGGCCCGCCGGGATTGTCAGGGGAAAGTCCCGGTGGTGCTACACCGGCGTAACGACCGGCCCTGGCTGTTGATTCTGGAGCTGACTGATGCCCCTAAATTCCTGCTGGAGGCGCAAGCTGGCCCGCAAGCTGAAGTACTGGGCGGAACGCAGGTTCCCTCTGACCTTCCCAGTGCGGGTAGCAGTGCGCCCAGCCAAGACAATGCCAGAAATGCTGGGGTGCTTCACCCTCAATGACGACGCTGACCGCGGGGTGATCATCCTGCGAGACAGCCTAGGCCGAGACGCAATGATTGAGACTTTTGCGGAGGAGTGGGCACATGCCCGAACCGCTTTCCTGTGTGATGAGGAGGACACCGACGATGATACATGGCACCACCCCAGTTTTTGGGCAGAGTTTGGACGGATCGTTAAGGCATGCCGAGGGCGACCCTGGTGAAGACCCCTACAGGGCCATCTGTGATGAGCTGTGGCGGCTGCTGAACCGGAAGCGGGGATACTACGGCTGCACAGAGAGCCCCCTGGAGAACGCGCTAGGCGTATCGGAGGAGGGTATTGAGCCGTGGGTCTACCAGTTGGCCCGCATTGGGGAGAAGTGCCGGCGGCTCCGGGGGATGATCGGCCCAGAGCGGACAATAGCTATCAGAGAGACGCTTGCCGACATCGCAGGCCACGCCGTTGTGGCCATGGCCATCTTGGATTTTGAGGACGACGATCTATGAACCTCCGCGTCATTAAGTTCCTGCTCGCCAACCAGACCGTCCTGCTGAAGATCATTGAGATCGGCAAGGGCTGGCGGAAAGACCTGCCGTTCATTGAGCAGTGGCTGCTGGTGGATTCGATTGCTCGTCTGCTGATCCCGGTGCTGGAATCCCAGGCCGTGTCGGTGCAGGCATTGTCTGGCGGGTTTGGTGATCTGGAAGACCAAGAAGACTACGAAGCCCTGCTGTTCCAGGCGGGTGCTGAGTTTGGGATTCTCGGCGTTGACTGGGAGCTGCTGACCACGGTGATCCTCCCCCTTGTGATTGCGATTCTTAAGGCGCTCGCTGCCGGAAAGGCCGTGTGAACCTCGTCCACCTCCCGCCCTACCGGGTAAACCTAGACGCGCCCCGCGCCCTCCAGAATGGCGTTGACTGGGGCGTGTGCAGTTACGGGATCCCGGCCCTGTGGCAGCGGTCGCAGGGGGATGGAGTCACAGTGGCGGTGATCGACAGTGGCGTTGCCCAGCACAAGGCACTGGACGCCGCGGTGGTGGACTACCGCAACTTCACATCCGACTCCGATGCCCATGACACGCTCGGCCATGGCACCCATGTAAGCGGCATCATCGCCGCCCGCAGTGGCTTGGCTAAAGGCATTGCCCCCGGCACCAGAATCCTTTCCCTCAAAGTGCTGGGCCACAGCGGAATGGGAAGCAACGAGTGGGTGGAGCAGGCAATCCGCTACGCCACGGAAGCCAAGGTGCAGATCATCTGCATGTCCTTGGGTTCGTCCCGTGCGAACGAAGCTGTCCACATGGCGATCCGTGCAGCCGCTGCCGCCGGGGTGATTGTGGTCTGCGCCGCCGGCAATGACGGCGAGGCCGTGAACTATCCGGCTGCGTTCCCAGAGACAATCGCTGTGGGTGCAGTGGACAACAAGGGGCTGGCCTGTGAGTTCAGTTCCCGTGGCGCACAGGTCGCTGTCGCAGCACCAGGGCAGGACATCACCAGTTGCTGGCTGGCCAATGGCTACGCCACTGTGAGCGGGACGAGCATGGCTGCACCCTTTGTCGCAGGTGTGCTGGCTCTGTATGTCTCGGCGGAACACAAGCTGGATCGCAAGGTGACGCACGCCGATGTGATGCGAGCCCTGGCCCAGACCTGCAAGGACGTTGGCGAGCAAGGGCATGACCATGTGTACGGCTGGGGCCTGGTCGATCCGCAGAAGCTGATGAACTACACGCTCCAAGCAAACATTGGTGGCGTAACGATCTTTATCCCGGGAGCAAAAGTACTGTGAGCTACGTTCAAATTCTAGCGTTGGTGGCTGTGGTGGTGGCTGTGCTGCTGACATATGTCCCACTCCATGCTATCCGCCTGCCTAGCACTCCGAAGCCCGAAGCAACGCCAAGTGTGATGCGGCAGATCGAAAGCATCGTCGCTGTCCGCGAGGCCCACACGGACAAGGTGATTGTCAGTGCATGCAATGCCCTGCTCCAGGCAATGTTACAGGTGAGTAAATGACGAAGCACATCCCGGTGATACTGGCCTTGGCGTTGGCAGTATTCTCATTCCTCCCGGCATCAGCCCCACGCCAGGGAGGCCCGGTCGCCGCCGCAATGGCAAACGCAAGCCGAAGCGATAAGGCTACGCTGTCCCGCATCTACACGGCACTGGCAGACAAGACGGCAGAGGACGACGGCACGCTCATCACCACGCTGTCGATGTGGCGAACGCTGCATAGCAACACACTGAAGTTGGCAGCGGCGCAGATGAAGGGCCGCTATGCCGGATTAGATACAGCGGTGGAGAAGGTCTTGGCCGACCACGTACCGCTGGATGACGTTGCCCTTAAGGGTGTGGTGGACAAGGTGGTGACCGGATGCAGAGAGGTCGCAGAACAAAGTGAGTGAGAAGCCTTGCACTGTCTGCGGCATCACAAAGCCACTGACTGAATACAGCCCGTGCCGCAATGGCTACCAACCATCTTGCAAAAGATGTCGCAATTACAAGTCTGCTGCCAAGAACATTTACGTTAACGTGACTGAGAAAACGTGCAGTAAATGCGAGCAACGAAAGTCGGCAAGTGATTTCAACAGAGCCAAGGACAAGAGTAGCGGACTGCAAAGCGAGTGCAAACTTTGCACCAGCGCCCGCAAGGCTGCGGTGCATTACGAAGTGTCGGTTAGTTCGCAAGTGTGTTTAGACTGCGGCGTGGAAAAGCCAGCATCGGAATTCCCCCGGGCAACTAAACGATTGGCGGGCGTCCGAAAGGAATGTAGGGACTGCACAAGCATCCGCAACCGCGCTCAAATCTATGCGATGACACTAGAAGAAGTGCGAGAGAGGTGCGCCGTACCAGTATGCGACATATGCGGGTCGTCATTCCCAACCGCCCGCGCCCGAAACATTGACCACTGCCACGCCACGGGGCAGGAGACACTCTGTGGCTGATAACAACGACAACATGTTCCAGCCATTGGCGGCGTACGATGCTGGCCTGCAGGGCTACATCGACAGCCCGCGAGAGCGCGTTCTTTTTGCAGAGTCGCAGAATCAACCAGTGTATCGGGAAAAGAACATAACGAACACGGGCGAAGGGCAGCGGGCAATGCTGTGGGCCTACGCACAGAAGCTGGATCCGCTTTCGTATACGGAAGTGCAGACGACGGGCGACTGCACTTCTCACTGCGCGCGCAATGCGATTGATACCACCCGCGCAACACAAATCTGCGTGGAAAACCGGCCGGAAAGTTTTGTTGTCCGAAGCGCCACTGAGCCTACCTATGGGGCGAGAGGCCATTCGGGAGACGGCATGTCGCCAGCCCTCGCGGCCAGGTTTGTGAATGCAACAGGCTACCTGCTCCGAAAGAAATACGACCCTGTTGATCTTACAAAATACAACAGCAGCATTGGTTCTAAGTGGGGTGGCGGCGGCGTGCCAGAAGAAGTCAGGAAGCTGTGCCAAAACCAAAAGGTTGGAATCATCCGACAGTTGACCAAGGTGAGCGATGCTGTTGACGCTTTGTTTAACGGCTACGCAATAGCATCTGGGCAGTTTGCCTCTTGGTCACAGCACCCCAACAAAGATCACATCCACCCGCGCACGGCCGGCGGATGGTCGCACGCCATGGCCACGGTCGGGATGGATTGCACACGCAAGTTCTGGCCATTCGATGTTTTCTTCGTCCAAAATTCTTGGGGAAAATGGAACCAATCGCCACAAGAATGGCCGACAGATCTTCCGCCGTGGGTGCCGGGGATGATTGTTACAAAAGCCGAAGACTGGGAAGTCTGCGTGCGCGGCGGCGATTGTTACGCATACGGTGCCGTCGATGGGTTCCCCCCGCAGAAGCTGCCTGACTACGGTGCCATAGGACTACTCCAGCATGATTAACATTATCATCGCACTGATGTTTAGTACACCGAACTATGCCGAACGCATTGCGGTGGAGGCAGCGTATGTGGTGACCACCTACAAAGCACCGGACGAAGTGGGTAAGTGCTGTGGGAATTGCACTAACGGCAAGGTGATCCATGGTGATGGGCATGTGACTGAATGCCCCTGCCCTAAGACTTGCGTGTGCAAGCGCAGCCCGGCGCTAGTGCATCCCCCGGTGGTGATCAAAGGAGACTGCAAGACATGCTTGCCGAAGCGATAGCCGACCGATGTGCCGAAGAGAGTGGATCAGCCAGGCTGTCGAAGCACAGCAAAGAGGTATCGCTGATCGCAATAGCTACGCTGCAATCGAACCGCCCTCTTTGGAAGCGAGACATCCGCGCACGCTTTCGACAACGCAACCCTGAGTATGGATCTGTGCTGCTGCTGATCCTCCTGCCCATCATCATCAACCTTATCACCGCATGGCTTTCCCGATGGATTTTCAGCGACCTACCGGCAAGCATGGATCTACTACAGGAGGAGGCCGAACTCGCACTGAGATCGCTCTGACCTGTGGTGTACACACGCACATCTATCGCTATCCGGACGGCGAAAGCTACCGCGTCCAGCAAAGGATCAAAGCGCATGTGGAGGATGGGCAGCTCCATCCGTACGCCGGCCTACTGCTGTTGTCATTATTGAGAGGCGATGATGAGTCCAGAGACTGAGCTATGGGTGCTGGTCATATCGGTGGCTGCGGCAGTTGTGCCGTGGGCTTTCTCCCTGCATGCCAAGGTCGCAGTCATAGCCCATAGCGTTGAGAGTCTGCCGCGCATGCTGGATGAGCTGCGTCGAACCATAGAAGAACATGAGTCCCGACTGAACCAACATGACCAAAAGATTGAAGCTCTCGGCCAAGCGACAGGCCCTCGTAGTTGAGTACGCCAGCCTGGCTGATGTGCTTGCCAAGTACTTCCTGCAGAACCGGCCGCACTGGCAGCGTGGTGTGCTGGTCGATGACCTCCGCGGCGAGGGGTTCCTGGCCCTGGTGAAAGCGGCCAAGACCTACGATCCCAAGCGGCTCCCCTACCCCAAGGCATACTTCGCACGCGCCTGTTTGAACGCCATGTACAAGCAGATCAAAAAGATCAACCGCCAGCCAGGGGACATCCGCATCACGCTCGCAGAAGCAGAAGAGCTGATGCCAGACTACGACCACATGGATCACCTACGGCTAGCCATTGCTGATCTCCCCGTAGAATCACAGGCCATTGCCACTGACAGGTTCGTCGGTGGCCAGACGCTCAGGTCACTGGCTCAGACGCATCAGATATCTCTGCGTTCCGCAGGGCGCCAGTCCAGTCACCTGTCTCGCACCTTGGCGGAATCCTTGGGTATCCGGCTGCAGCCGCGCGACACAGGCAGCGGGTGTCGGTCACGCAATAGTATCCACGGACACCCTTCTTGTTCTTCGGTTTGCGAAGCTCCTTGCGGCAAAGGTGCAAGGCGATTGCCGGGTAAGTAGCCCCGCCCTGTCGCATTGAATGGGCGAGGTCACCGATCTCCCGCTCCTGTGGGCAGGGAATGTACTGGCCGTCGCTCTTTGTCCAGCCGAACGGGCGAGCGCTACCCACGGGTCGGCCGGCAGCGGTGAGATGAGCGGCGATCTCCCGTACCCGCTGCCCGATCATCTGGCTTTCGTACTGGGCAAAGGCCGCAAGCTGGTTAAAGAACAACTCCCCGGCCGGCGTGTTGACATCGATGCCCATGTCTAGGAAGCGAACCCCCACGCCTAGCGACTTCCATGTCGCTAGGGTGGAGGCCGCATCGGCCATGGATCGGAACACCCGGTCGATCTTGGTGAAGCAGACGACATCGCCTGGTCGCAGGGCATCCCAGAGGATCCGGCCCTGCTTGCGGTGCTTCAGCGGGATCTTGTTGGCCGACTGATCCTCGTCCACGTAGACGCCACCGAACTCCATGTCTACCTGGGCAGCATAGGCCCGCAGCTTTATCTCCTGTGCATCCCGGCTGTTCTCTTGCTTGTCAGTGGATACGCGGACATAGCCGTACAACATGGTCAGTCCCTCATCGAAGTCCACCACAACATCAGCAGCACCGTGCCGCCGCCAATCAGAAAGTCCATCGTCTCACTCATTGCAAACATCACTCACCTCCCATAATCAACAGTCTCAAACACAACTCCTTTAACTGGCCTGCCAACAACAAGAGTATAGCAGTCGCCAGCATGTGCATTATCTGTAGTACATCCTTGTACATGCGTCACCCATTATGAATAGAGAACCCAATGACATCGTTGCCGTGCTTGTCCTTGCTGATCCTGTAGAACACAGTCTCCTTGCCGTTCGACCAGAGTGGAGTCCCGCCGGCTGGACAATCGGCACTGTGCAGTGGCTTGGGAGATGGGCACCACTCAGCCCAGTGGTCGTCGCACTTCGCAGGCACATCGGTCAGTGCCAGGAAGTTGCTCAGTCCGACCGCCAACAGCAGTCGTTGCAGGCTCCCGATGATCTCAGCTCCGCCGCATTGCAGACCGGAGTCACGCAAGGCACCGGCGGAAAGCACAAGGTCATCGACAGAAATGGGCCCGCCCATCTTCTTGCCGATATCTGGCACATCAAAGAACTCTTGGACAATAGACAGATCACTCACGTGTCACCTCCTAGTACTCAACCCCACAAGCGGCCTTCGGCACAGTGTCGTTGGCAACGCCCTCTGACTTATTCTGATCTGATCCTAGCTCCGAACATATCTCCCTTGGTTACCGCATCGTACACCTCGTCCGCTACTTGCTTCTCATCCACCCAGTGCCAGTCAGGCATGGCATGCACTATGCAGAGGCGTCCTGTCTCCCGCTGGATAGCATCGAAGGCCAGCACTACCCGCTCAGTAGTCCAGCCCTCGTCAAACATCCGCTTCATAACTAGCACCACCACCCAGTTGTTAACACGCATCAGAGCGTTACGCCCCTTGCGTTCCTCTGGGGAAATCTTACGCCTCGGTGTTGCCATCACTGTCCTCCTTTATCCGCTTGGCCCAAGACGCAATCTCTTTCACTGTGGCCGTGGCCACCCACCGCAAGTGATCGTCACCCTCCGACCAGTCTGCGAAGATGATGTCTTCGTACTTGGCAAGCGTGGGGGAAGCAAGCACCCGGCGTACTGCCCGCTGGTATAGCTCGTCCGTCACACCGCCGATCCTGTGGTCAGCCATCAGCATTCCTCCTTTAAGAACCTATGGATCTGTTCGTACACCCTACCCCAGTCACCATCCTGGTCACGGAAGGGCTCCAACAACCCCTCGGCACAGACCAGCAGGCGAATGGCAGTCTCAATCGTCTCGTCACTCCAGACATCGATCATAGACATCCTTGTCCTCCTTGTTAAGACACGCCCCGTTCTTCTAAGCACTCCTCTGTGTAGTGCATCTCAGCTAGCCGTAGTACCCGCTCACCTGAGTCACCATCTGCGTCGGCCAAGTGCAGTAGGTTCGCAACCAAGTCCACTAGGTGGAACTCACCGCGAGTCCCTTTCTTCGCTGCCGTCACAGCCTTCCGTGCCCTCGCCGCCCGGTCACTGTTCGTTGACATCAGCCCCTCCCTTCTGCCTTGGCAATAGCTTGGTCGCAAGCATACAGGCCATCGCTGGAAATCAGTTCATCCACACGGGTCGCATCCATCACTCGCCAGTCGTCGTCCAACTCTTCAAACACCTCACGCAATCGCTTTACCAACGCAAGCAAAGCCGGTGCTGCTGCTACCAGCCTGGCCGTACTCTCATAGTCCCCGGCATCGTCTGCCCACACCTTGGCCACAATGTACTTGGTGCCGTCCGGCTGGTCGGCATACACAAACCGCACGGTATCGTCGCTCTGTGGGTAGGCATCACCGGCGTGCGTGCCAATCGATGCGTACCACTTGCCTTCAATAGCTGCCATCACTCCACCATCCCTTCTGCTTTGTCTAGTGCCGGCTCCAGCACGGCAAGGAATGCGGTGAACAACTCAGTGTCGCTCATTCCGCAGAAGTCATCGCCATCCAGCAGCCGATTCAGATCGTTTGCCACTGCTTGGCAGGCGTGCAACAACTCTGGTGCTGCTGCCATCAATCGCAGGTCATCCAAGCAATAGCGTGGCTGGCCTGACGGGAAGTCAGGGTCAGTCACATCGCTCACTTGGTAGACCGTCGAACCATTCAGCCGGAGGCGTTCGACATCGCCGTGAAACACAATGCCCCACGGCCCTGGTGTATGTGCCATCAGTCCTCCCTTGCCAAACGGTAGTCGATCACTTCCCATCCACGCCCGATCATCTCGCACTGAATCTCTTCCTCATTCTCAACGAGGAACTCGTTGCACCGCTTTGCCGACCAGCCTGGTCGCCGTTCTTGGATGTCCTCGGCACACCAAGACACCTCGGCGTGTAGGGCTACCCGCCCCATCTTGCTTCTCGTCTTAGGCATCACGCATCCTCCCGCTCTTCCCCGGAGATAGTCACCGTGTAGTCAGGCATCACTCGTCCTCCTAGTGTAAGGGTGTATACTATATCGAATCGCACGGTCTTACGCCGCCCGTTGTCGCATAAACCCCTGAGTAATCCCCGGTGCAATCCTCCACCAGCAGGCCGATAGCCGACAGGGCATCGACCATTTTCTCAATCTTGTCGTACTCCCGGCAGTCGTAGTTGCAGTACGGCCGCAACGTACTGCCCACCCCATGGGTCAGGAGCATCACAGCCCCCTTCCCATACGGCCTTTGTCCCGGTGTCTCCCACTCAAACTCGCAGCCGATCACCTCACGGATGACCGATGCGGCTTGCGATATGCGGGCCAGCTTGTCACTTGTCATCGCTGTCCTCCTAGAAAGGTAGATCCAAACCAATCAAAGTCAGATGCTCTTCCGGCACGGGCACACCATGCTTGGCCACCGCTTCCAGCAGTTCACCGGCACTGCCGTACCCGTTGCCGGTGAAGCTGCCCACAATATCCTCAACGTCCGGGTAGTCACCCTCCCCCGGCGTGTGCTTCTGCAGGAAGTATTCCTGCAACGGACGGTCATACCCGTAGGCATAGGTCGCATCACCCACCTGCACATGGTATCTGCTCATGCATCCTCCCCCTCGCACTGCGGCCAGTCCTTAATGAACGACGCCTTGTCGCTCTCGTAGACGTTCTTCCCCGCCTCGTCCAAGATTGCGACGATCACTAGGGTGTCTTGCCCTGCCTCGTCCAGCATGTCGCGAATCCCACACACCGCTTCGACCTCGTCATCACCATCCATCTCGCCGTCGTAGACTTGGCCGGTGTCATCGTAGTAGCCGATAATTCGGTAGTCAGGCATCACTCGTCCTCCTCAAAAAGTGTTGCTGTGCTGGGTTTCAAACTGCCACGCGCAGCCTGCTCTTGCATGTACACCAAGGCAGATGCAAGAGCGTCGTCCTTAGACTCACCCTCCATCACGCAAGCAAATGTAAAGTGCCACACTTGGCTCATGCCCATGCCTCCTTCAGCTTCTCAACCAGCTTCGCGGCCAGATGGTCGTAGTCGATGCAGCTAGACACATCCTTCTCAACCAGCTTCGCGGCCAGATGGTCGTAGTCGATGCAGCTAGACACATCGATCTCCTCGGCCACCTTCTCCGCGATATCATCGACGTAGTTGGACACAGCCAAGTTGAGGCACGCATCATCGATGTCGATGTGCGATGCCACATCGCTGGCATCCATAGTCTCGGCCACATTACGGGCGATCTCGTCTGTGTCGATGTCATCCTCCAACTGTTCGACCACCCGCCGGGTCAGGTCATCGTTGGTGGCCACCAACTCAGCCAGTGGCTGTATGTCCATCCGCCTGTAGAAGTCGAACATCAGATCGCTATTGCTGGGCAGGTACTTCTTCACCGCATCCTGCACCATGCCCTGCACCCACGCATCAAACCGTTCCCGAATCTTCATCACGCCCTCGCTTTCTTGTAGTAGTAGTCCATCAACGTCGTTTCACGCCGCATGTCACACCGTCGCTTTCTGTCTGGAGTAAGAACCCACACCCCGCAAGGCCCGCACAGCCTTGCCAGCCTCTGATCCCTTAGGTTGAACACCGTGGATCAGCAGGGCAAACGATGGGCCGGGGAGAGCCGCGTGACTGTCGTCATGGTCAATCTCCAGCCCCAAGTCTTCTGCTTCCTGCTCAGTGAACACCACGCGGGCTTCACGCAGGCCATGCTCATCGATCAGATGGTCAGCCTTGCCACCCCTGCTCGCAGTCAGCAGGAAGTTGCCAGGCAGGATCGCCCGACGCTTGATCCAGAATGGCAGGCTCTTGGTGTATGCATAGAACCGGACATCCGGCCTACGGAACGCCAACTCCAGCCATGCATCGAAGTAGTTGAGCAACTTAAAGTCACCCGCTACATGGATGCGGACACAGCCTGCATCTGCAGGTAGGGCATCCGCCAGGGCATCCGCTGCCCCCAGCACCGAATCTGCCGCAATGGGCAGGATCGCATCGGTGTTGGCCTGACGGGCCAGAAACACATTCGGATACACCACCTCTTGCGAGGCAGAGAAACACCGGAACAACGTGTTTGGGCCGTCAACGATTGTCCGCTTGCCGTCAACGACGACCACCTTGGAATGGCAGTCATTCGCAAACGGGCAAGTCACCCCTGACAGCATGTCAAAGGAGTAGACATTGACACCCAGACGCTTCTCCAGCTTGGAGAGCTTGGCGTTGGCCGGTGCATAGCGAAGAGCCATATGCACCTCCTGTAAGAAACCGGAACCACAACGGCACCGGAATGCGGGCAGCGGCACGGCACCACTGTGCCTATTACGCCGACGGCTACCATCTGCCCGCGATCCGAAGTCGTCACTTGGCAGACACAATCTGCCCGTCTCTCACTGTCACCTGCCCGTACCACCTATGGGCCTCGGGATAGTGCGGCCCCTCCACGGCGAACTGCCCGTTGGAGTAATCCCCACCACCAAACGGCCCCACTTGGTAGACGCCGCCGGCCTGCCCGTTCTTCACGGCTTCCTTCAGCTCTTTCTTAGAGCGGAAGTTAGTAACACAGTACATTGAACCTCCTTTGATTGCCCGCATGCGGGAAGCATAAAGCTCCCCTGCCCGCGGAAAGACATAAATTGCTCGTTATTATTTGAGCAATCTATATGGGAAGGACTGGCCAACAATTCTGAAAAAGTTTTCAGAGTGATTGCGGGTCGCATAACGATAGGAAGATGGCCCGTCGTCATGGACAACGACATGTCATTCCGTGGGGAGTGTCATATCGTTGACATATATATATGGGAATGAGCCCCCAACAATTCTTTTCGGAATTCCAATTTTGTTGTTGACAACGGAAATGATAATGCCGATAGTAAATCCATCGGGACAGCATTCCGCTTTCCCACCAACAACGGAGTCTAGGCAATGTCTTACAATCCCCGTACAGTGTCCGACCTAACGGCTCGCCAAATGGTGCTATTCAGCAAACGGTATGTAGCGAAGCATTCAAAGGCGGACGGCCCCCGCCCACTATCCCCGGAGGCCCGCGAGGAGATTTCGGCCAGAATTATTTATGACTGGCAAACAGCGGACTATTCCGAATGGGAACCGGAGTCCGACCTGCACGCGGTGGCGCGGCAATGCAGCTGGTGGCGGCTCAGGGGGTGGCACGGCACTACCCGAGACGACGAACGCGAAAAGAAACGGATCGCAAAGGCCGCAAAGGCGCGCGCCGCCGGATGGGACGATACGCCCAGTAGCGGAACCAGTGAGGACAGCCGTACACCATCCCCTCTGGCTATCCTGATGGCCGAAGAAACGGCCATGCAGGGGCTACGGTATGTAAGCGACCGCCAGCGTGAGAGGCGTAAAAAGGCGGTTAGGACACGGAACCGCCATTTCACCCTGATTAGCGTCGTCGGCAGGCACGCCACCTATACCGCCATCAGGGTAGAGAGGGTGACCATCTATGGGGTACGCCACAGGGGGACAATACTCAACCGGCATATCGGCAAGGCTAAGACAAGGCCTTCCTCTGGTGGGAAGATACAGGCGGCACTCCGGGGCAGGGATGTGAGGGGTAGGTTCGTAGCCGACATGTCGCCCGTGACGCCGTCGCCATGGTCGGCGGACGATCTGGCAAACCGGCTCACCCACCGGCCAACAGCGGATTAGGCCAGCCGACAAGCCCCCTCCCTATAGTGGGGAGGGGGCTTTTTTTATGCCACCAGGCGGGAGTGTACGGGGGTACAGTATACAGAAAACCAGTGAACGGGGGGATAGTAGTGAACAAATGGATACGGGGGGGGGAATGCACGGGTCTGGATCGAAAAGAAAAAACAATGATTATCAAATTAGTGATGATTCCTATGAATCCGCTACGAAACCAGGGCGGACGCCGTAAGTCCATTTGCGGCAGGGGCTTAGGTCGAATCGACGACGCGGGGAATCACCGGATAGGCCCCCCCTCCCCCCCCAAGCCAAGGCTGAATACCAGTCATATCCACCCCTGGATTTTTTCACCCCTCTGGCCCCCAATGTCGCTTTTCCCGCGGTTTTAGCACTTGCCCACCACAAGCCCGAGCGTGTCGATTTCGCTTCTGCCCTATTTTAAGCCCCTGTGAGTGCCCGCTGTCGCTGCAAGCCACTGACCTATAGGAGGGCAATACATGGAAATGAGTGATGCGACCTGGTGGGGCAACGAAGAAGAGTTTGATTCTGACATCACAGCTCGCCTGCAGTCCGGGGATCCGAAGGTACGGGACGAAGCACGTAAGCTGCTGATCGCCCGCAACCGCCGGCGTGCGCAGGGCAATAACCCCTTCGCCCCTCCCCCACAGCCGAATGCCCAGCAAGGCCCCCAGCAGGCCTCTAGACGCCCGTTCAGGCAACAAGCCGCACAGGGGCCTCCTGCGGCCCAAGAAGCCTTTGTGGAAGCGTTTGGCCCGGTTGCTCAGGGACAGCACCTCCAAGGAATGATCGCTGGCGTGCAGAAGGCATACCGGGATGAGAATCGCTCCCGGGTTGAGCAGGCTGCTGCCCAGCAGGAGCGGAACTTTGAGATGGAGAAGGAGCGTCTTCGTCAGGAGTCTCTCTTGCGTCGTCTGGCTATAGAGCAAGAGGGGCGGGAGAAGGATCGTATTCTTCAGAGACAGTTACAGACGGGTGTTACTAGGAAGCGGCTTATTAACGGCCGATGGGAGGATGTCTGATGCCGGTGTCGGACGATGATGCGGCTCGCTGGCCGGAACGATACAAAGCAGCCAGGCAAGCTGGTTGGGGTGACTTCCCTTTCAACAGCAAATTCAATGATTACGACCGTAACCATATAAGCGAAGAAGACAAGATCCGCCAATACATTCACAGCAAAAATAAGTCGCGAGGTGAGTGGTTGCACGCAGTGTTGGTTGACCAAGGATTTGAACAGGCGCAAGCTGATGCGGCTCGGAGTCTTTTGGAAAGCGGATCGCCGCCGCAGCCGTTGGAGAAGTTTGTGTTAGAGCAGTACCGGATGACAGCCGACGAGCGTGCCGTCCGCCGCCGCGCTGCCGCCGAGGCGTGGGAAAAAGAACACCCTCCCGCCCGCAACGCATTCCGGTTGCCGTGGTCGTACGACCCCTCTGGCAAGGATCCGCCCCTGTGGCAGCCGCCGTGGCAGTAGACATGTTTGACTTTCTCTTTGACGATGACTGGGACGAGTAATGGACAAAGAAGGTGGGAAGATTCGGGAGTTGAAGAAGGGGTTGTGGGCAAATATCCACGCCAAACGTGAGCGGGGCGAGGCACCCGCAAAGCCTGGTGATAAGGACTACCCCGATTCCAAGCAATGGAGGAAGGTAAGTGGACAGAGAGGGTGACCGTGTTCGTAAGTTGATACCCAACCAGCCCGTGCGTACTCCTAATCATCCAGAGAAGTCGCACATGGTCTTGGCGAAGTCTGGGGGCGAGGAGCGATTGATCCGCTTTGGGCAACAGGGCGTTGAGGGTTCCCCAGACGGCTCTGCCAGAAACGAAGCATTCAAAGCCCGGCATGCGTCCAATATTGCGAAGGGCAAGATGTCCGCGGCCTTTTGGGCTAATAAAATTAAATGGTGAACCGCAATGGCTGAGATCCGTGAGTTGATGGAGGAGATTGAGCGTTACCGGGCTGAAGCCGAGCAGGAGAAGTACGAACTGCCGGGGATGATGTCTCTTGCCATCAATCACCCTGGCATCCTGGCCTACCAAGTGAAGACCCAGCCGCATTACCAGCAGGATATGCGGAGGTCTAGTTTCTTGGGGAAGGTCGCCGGCATGCGTGACCGGATGGTGAACGATGGGCGCGGTGTGGAGTTCAACGACTCCCTGCCGCAGCCTCTTGTGGAGGCAGTAGACCGCCGTGACGAACAGGCTTCCCCCTATTGGAATCGGGGAGTCCTTGCCTACGGCCAGCCACTGCGTAATGGAACAGACTGGATGCAGTCGGTGTCTTCGACGGGTCTGAATGCAGCTCGCATGGCCGCAGGTGTGCCGAATGCTGACGTAGACTTTGAGAACTCAGCAGATCGCCTAGCTCTGGGTGCATTGAGGGGTGGAAACAACCCCATGCAACAGGCGTGGGAAGCAGAACGCAACGCAGAAGGGATGCGTCCCATAGCGGATCTCAGTGCCTACATGCAGCCCGAGCAGAAGGGTGCCAGGATCCTGCCCAATCACTCCCCATACGAAACGCATGCCTGGCAGGGCTTGGTTCATGGCACTCAGGTGGCAGGTGAGGCAGGCTTAAGAGGTTTCCCCCAGCGTGCCGCAGGCTTCGTCATCGACATGCTCACGGATCCTGTCACAGAGATTGGCACTGGTATCCGCGCGTTGACAGCCGGGAAATACCTGCGCGGAGCCGCTGTCTTGGGTTCAGAGGCTGCGTTACCCACAGCATTCCTAGCGACCTCTGAGTACGCCCGAGAGGAAGCGCGTAAGAAAGCGGAGCGAGATGCCAAACCCTATTAGGTATGTGGACGATGCCGGGGACTCGGTACGCCAAGTCATCCGCGCCTATCACGGTAGCCCGTATGACTTCGACAAGTTCGATGCCAGCAAGATTGGCACGGGCGAAGGGGCGCAGGCATATGGGCATGGGTTGTACTTTGCGGGAAACGAGTCCATTGCGAGTGGTTACCGCACTAGGCTGGCTGGCAGCTATTCGCCGGCCAGATTGGCTCCCGACGCTGATCTGCCAGCGTATTTTGCGCCCGGTAACGTCATAAATGGATACGGAGGGAGAGACAAGGTTCTGAACTTTCATCAGCCAAAGGACTCGCCTTGGGACTGGGCGGTTGAAGTGATTAGTGTAGACAAGGCTGGCAATCCGATTTACGGCGAGCGCCCGAGGGTTCACCGAACGTCGCCCAGCATTGACGAGGTTGATCGATTTCTAGGCCGACCACCACGCCGCCCGGGTCATACCTACGAAGTTGAGATTGCACACCCGGAAAGATCGCTGCTGGATTGGGACAGCCCCATCAGCGAACAGCCGCATCTTAAGAGTGCGATGGAGCGAATCGCTTCGGTGGCCCCAGACCGGCAGGCCGCAGATCGAATGATGGAGTGGCTTACCAGAGAGTTGGAGGGGGAATCCGCCTACCACGCCATTGCGGATGCGTTTCGGCCAACGAATCACCCAGCGCTGGGATTGAATAAGTACAAGTCACGCAGCGCGGCAGAGGCACTGCTGCAAGAAGGTATTCCCGGCATTCAGTATCTAGACTCAGGCTCGCGGAAGGTTGGAGACGGCACACGCAACTACGTAATGTTCCCAGGCACCGAAGACCAGATCCGCATCCTGCGCAAGTATGCCGTACCGGGAGCCATAGCCGCCGGCGCCGCATCCCCCTACGGTGAAGACCAGTAACAAAACCTCTGTCGTTCTGTAGATGGGCATAGGTTTCGTTACACCACCGTAACAAAACCGCGTAAATAGGACAGTAGCCATGTAGACCCTTCCCCCGAAAGGATTTACATGTCAGACGAAACACCCGATCTCCAGACGCAGGAAGCTCCCGTAGCGGATGTAGGCTACGAAGCACCCGTTACAGAGTCGTCGGCCGGTTCAGAGACTTCTTCTCCCGGCTTTGATACCCCCTACTCTGCTTTCCGGCATCTTCCGGACTTCCAGGGTCAGGACGATCTCTCAATCGCCCAGAACCTGTACAAGGCATACAACGGCTACGGGGAAACCCAGCGGCAGCTCCAGCAGTACCAGCAGGTCGTTCCCTACGCCCAAGAGTATCTGCGGAACCAGCGTGAGTTTGAGACTTGGAGAAAGTCCCAGGCAGAAGCCGCCAAGCCCAAGGAGCCAGAAGCTCCAAAGTGGTGGTCGCCCCCGCAGGTCAAAGACACTTGGAAGAGCTACATCGTCCGTGATCCTGCCACTGGCAAGGAAGTCATCTCACCGGACGCTCCGTATGAGGCTCAGCAGTCTCTGCGTGAGTACCAGCAGTACACCGCGGACTTCGCCCGCAAGCTGGTCACCGATCCCGAGAACACGCTGAAACCCTTCGTTGAGCAGGTAGCGATCCAGAAGGCTCAGGAGATGGTTCAGCAGCATCTGGGCCAGTACCAGACGCAGAACTACGTGCAGGATCTGGAGCGTCAGAATGCGGACTGGCTGTACGACCAGCAGGGCAATCCCACCCGGGAAGGTCAGGCTATCTCGCAGTACATCAACCAGGCTCAGCAGTTGGGCATTCAGTCCCCGAACGACCGCTGGAAGTACGCCACTGGCATGCTGCAGCGGGATCTGCTGAACGTCCGCTATCAGCAGATGCAGAACGCCCCGCCGGCCTATGCACCACCGCCTGCTCTCCCGGCAGACCCAGTGGCACAGCAGAACATGGAGTTCCTACGGGAACGAGCGACCCGCACCCCGAACCGAAGTGCTGGAACTACTGAACCTCGCGCACCGCGTGCGAGGATGAGTTTTGAAGAACGGCTGAAAAGCCAACTTGTAACTGATGGAGTTATCTGATGAGCAGCAGTACTGACTGGGCGAGGTCAATTGCAACGACGATTGTAAACCATCTCCGTGAGGAGGAGGTTGCATCGCTTCGTAAGTATAAAGTGTTCGCCGCGCTGGAAGGTTCCGGCCAGGTGCGAACCAACATGTCAGGCAGGGGTTTCGACTGGGAAATCCAGTACAGAAATCACACGCCGAGCGGCAACAATGGTGAGACTCCTCGCACCTTCGCCCGCCAGAACCTCTGGAAAAATCTGGAGTTAGACTATCGGGGCGCACAGGTCACTGACGCAATTTACAAAAAGGAGATGTTGGAGAATCGGAGCGCACAGGCTCTGATCAACGTCGCCGGCAAGCTGTCCAGCCGTCTTCTGACGAGCATGGAGCAGTACCTTGCAAAGGAGTGGATCAACGACGGCTACGCTGCTGGCAATGAGCTGCGATTCCATGGGATCGAAAGCTTTATGGCCAACAACGGCACCATCAATGTTGCCACTGGCGCTCAGCGGACGGCGAATGTCTTGGATCCCTTCGGCTACCCCAGCGACACCTACGCCGGTCTTTCGACTGTGCTTGGTGCCTACGGCGGCTCGCAGAAGAGCGGCATCTGGCCGAACGGCGATGCAGATCCAGAAATGGATTTCTTCACGCCGGTGCAGGTCAACTACACCAGCTCCTACTTCGGTGGGACAACGTGGTCGGCCAACTGCGTGAAGGCGGTGCGTGAAGCAATTCACCAGACTCGCCGGAACGACAGCAAGGAAGACCAGGTGGACATGGTGCTGCTGGATCGACGCCTGTTCATTGACTTCCTCAACACGCTGGACGCCAAGGAGCGTGTGATTGTCAGTCGTACTAACGGCCTGCGTTCTTATGGATTTACTGATGTATTTGAGCTGGACGGGGTGGAAATTTCGGGGGAAAATTCTGTCCCCGCCAACACCGGCTACGGCTTGGCCATCGGCAACATGGAACTGCTCTGCATGGAAGGTCAACTCCTTCAGAGCGAAGGGCCTTTCTACGACGAAATCACCCAGCAATATCGCTATGTTGTGTCAACGCTTGGCAACCTGAAATTTAAGTCGCCACGCAACTTTTTCAAACTCTCTAACCTCGCCTGAGAAAGGACTTATAGAACTATGTCACTGTCGAACGATCCGCCGTTCGCTCTGGGCCAGACGCTTGGCGTCTCGCTTGTAACGGACGGCACTGGCTGGGTTGGTTGTGTGAAGGAGTTCGTTGATACGAACCCCATCAATGGTACGATTCGTAGCAATCGTCCCAAGATCTGTGTCGCTGTCCGCAACACCTCTGGCGCAGCCTTGCTGCCCAAGCGGGTTGTGCGGCTGGCCGGTAACGGTACGGCTCTCTTCGGTGCTGCTGACGGCTACGCTGCCGTGGCGGGGGAAGAGTTCGTCGGCGTGGTTGATGAGTTCCTGCCCGCCGCTGGCGTGGCCGTGAACGATGTCTTCTGGGCGACGGTCAACGGGCCGACCGAAGTGGCCGTAGCACTGTCAGGGTCGGATGTCACGGTACGCAGCCGGCTGGCTGTTGTAACGGCGGCGACCTCTGGTGCCTCGGCGGCTGGACGGGTGACGATTGCTCCTCTGACCACGGGTGGTGACGCCCGCGGTGTGATCGGCTACGCGGCAAGCGCGGGTGCGACCACGGGCTCTGCGGTCTTGGCATTGGTCAACACGCCAGTGAAGTAATTGCCCTAACGGGCTTTCGGGGGCGGGGCCAGGGTGTTTTCATCCTGGCCCCGTTTTCTAAATGGACAACCCAATCGCCATTCAAAACCTGGACTTCCTTCGGCAGTTGATCGCTGAGATCGGCCAATTGCCTTCGGGGGACATGGATCGTCTCCGCATGCTGTATGGCATGGGCGTGGGGACTGACTCCCTGACCAATCAGCAGGAGGATCGCTAATGGCCTTTGGCTACCGCCCGAACGCAACTCCCCCAGACACTCAGTTCGCTGGTGGCTCCCCGGGCGACTGGCGGAATGTCGGTCGAACACCTCCCGCCGCAGGTGGCCAGGCCCTCCCCAGCATGCGGCCCCCTGCCGGTGCGAGGCGGAACGACCTGTCTGGCCGGGTGCCGTCGAACCAAGTCTTCGCCCAGGCATACAACCAAGCCTCTAAGCAGACCGGGAGCCCAAACCGCGCAACGTCCTACACCATGCCGGGTACAAGGACGAGCCGCAGTCTGAACCCTGCGACCGGCCAGTACTCCGAGCCTCAGACGCAGCAGAGCTTTGACGGCAACATGGCATACAACGCCATTGATAACCGTCCCGGCCCGATCCAAGCCAGCGCTACTGGCATCGACGGCTCTGCCATGCCGTGGCAGGACGCCCTCAGTCAGCGTGAAGCGTTTACGGGTGGGCTGGTGGAGAGACTGGGTCAGTATCAAAGCGGCGCACAAACGGGCCGACCGGACATTAACCCAAGGCAAATCCTCAACCAAGCCAACGAGCGAGTGGCGGATGGTAGTTTCAACAACCCATTCTCGCAAGCCGCAGTTTCGCAGCGCGCGCCGACGCCGCCGTCGGCCGGGAGCTTCAGTCAACAGGTGCCCTACGGCGACAGCACGTTCCAAGGCTACGGTGCGGGGCAGAACCCAGACGTTCAGCGAGCAATGGGGAATGCCAACCAGTACATGCAGGGCAGCTTTCAGAACCCGTTTGGCGATAGCCAGCAAGCCAACAACCCCATGCCGTCTTGGGATCAGCAAAGCTACAACGGGCTTGGAGACGACATGGCCTACGGCCCCGACAGCCCGGCCAGACTAACTCCGGTGGAATTCGCTCCCGTATTCAACGCCCCGCCCCGCCCAGACTACACTAAGCCGTACGGTCCGACCGATGACAACGCCCCTGCGCCGTCTCGCCCAGCCCAAAGCCCATCCCCAACCGCTCGCCTGCGGCCTGCGGGCGCGTGGACATCGGATGGCATCCGCGCCTACGACGATCCCCGCAACCCCCGCCGGCCCGCCCAAGCGACCCCAACTCGCCCCAGCGAAGGAGCAATGTCGCCCGGTGCGGCCCAGCCGAGGCCAGAGCAGTCGCAAGGCACGCCCTACGACCCCTCCGCTCCACGGTCGCAGTTGGCGCCCGTCCCAGATCCGATCCAGTCGGAGCTTAACAATAAAAAGAAGGCGGCAGAATACCGCGCCAAGAACAACATCCAACTGCCGGTAGCTGAAGGGGCACCGAAACAGCCTACCCGGCGACCATACACCGACATGGTTCCTTTTTCGGACTACGACCCCGTGACTGGCCAAATATTCACACAAGACACGCCGGCTCAGCTAGCGGAGAAGCGGATGAGGGAGCAGGAGCAACGGGCTCAAAATGATCTTTACGACAACGGCACCGACACGCCCGAGAACGTCGCGGCGATGAAGCAGTACTTCCAAGTGCAGCGATGGGTGAAGGCGAATCCCGGCAAGGCACCGCCCGCGGCTCTCACTGACGCAGTGTATCCCGGCCAAGGGAAGGCGCCGAACAAGGGCAAAGCTCAACCCGCGCGGCGCGGAACCGCCCCTCGCCAATCGTATGCCTGGCGTTGACAGAAGATTGCACAAAGTGTAAACTTGTACACCTACCCCCGAGGTGTTTATGCAGCAGAAATTTAGTGTCGGCTTCTGCACGTTTTCTTACGGTGGCAACGGCGGCATTTCATCGGAAGTGCCAGACATCCGTGAATGGATGATTCCGACCATCTCCACGCTCACTCAGGATCCACGGATCTTTGATGTGCGAGTATGGAACCTCTCTGACACTCCCATTACTATGACTCGGAACAAGTCCGTGTTGATGGCCCGGGAGTACGGGGTAGACATCTTGGTGATGGTGGATTCGGATATGAAGCCGGATCTGTACGCTGGCGAAGAACACACTAAGCCGTTCATTGAATCGTCCTTTGACTTCTTGGTGGCCCACTACGCCAAGGGGCCGGTGGTGATTGGTGCCCCCTACTGCGGCCCGCCACCCAATGAGAGCGTGTACGTCTTCCGCTGGCAGGCCCAGCAGTCGCACAACGCCAACCCAGACTTTCGGCTGGAGATGATCGACCGTGACACTGGCGCCAAGATGGCGGGCATCCAAGAATGCGCAGCCCTGCCAACGGGTTTGATTATGTATGACATGCGGGCTTTTGACATCACCGAACCGCAGACCGAAGAAGACAAGCCTTGGTTCTACTATGAGTACCCCGACAAGTACCAAGCTGAAAAGGCATCCACTGAGGATGTGACGATGACCCGTGACCTGTCTCTCACGGGCACGCAGAAGCTGGGCTACAACCCGGTGTTCTGTAACTGGGATGCATGGGCTGGTCATTGGAAGCCCAAGTGCGTCGGCAAGCCACAGGTGATCCAAGCCGTAGATGTCAGTGCCAAGCTGAAGCAGTGCTGGCAGAGCGGCTATGACAACGGTGTGAAGCTGATGGATCTCCGACCTAACTGGACGGTGAAGCCGACCCATGTCGAACCTTAAGGCCTGCATCCAGTGTGGGCACAGCTACGAACTGACGCCAACCAATTGGCATAAGAGCAAAGACGGGTTTCACGCTCGCTGTCGGAAGTGCCGCAATGCCCATGAAAAGAAGGTGCGTAATGGGAAGCGCAATCGGAAGCTAGACGAGATCGAACGTGGGGCGGTGGATCTGTTTATCGCATCGTCTCGGCTGGGTGGCGCCAACATCCCCCATTCTTCCGAACTCCTAGAAGTGTTGATGCGGTACTTCGGTGGCACTGATGGATTCGCCGGGGCGTTTATGAAGCAGTTCTTTGACGCTCCTGCCGGTGGCGCTTTCCGTACGAAGCAGCTAGACAGCGTGATGCGTCTGATCGTCAACAACACGGCAATGGGTGGTTCCAAGAAGCCCTTGGATCTGATGACTGAAGAAGAGCTAGAGGCGCAGTACCGGCGTGACGTTCTCGCCGCGGCACTTTCTATGCAGGTAGATGGCAAGCCCGTAAGACTGGAGGCCAAGAGTGAAGCAGTGCGAAACGTGCCAGTATTTCACCCCGAACCGCCCGCAGGCATGGGTGGGGGAGTGTCGGAGATTCCCCCCGCAGCCGAGAGCGACAGCGTGGGAGTTCCCGCTAGTGGACAAGAGCCAGGGCTGCGGGGAACACCACCCGTATGAGAAAGCATCCCAAGCGACCAACGCCGCCAATCCCTGACGCTCCCGCTCCGCATCTCACTCAGCATGCGATCTCGCAGTTGCGTGAGGTGCAGGTGGAGCTGGCGGATCGCCGGCTAGAAGCCCTGAAGCTCTATGTCCCGATGGAGAAGCAGGAAGAGTTCCATCGCTGCATGGTCAGCGAGCGATTGCTCATCGGCGGAAATCGCTCAGGGAAGTCGGCCGCAAGCTTCATCGAAGACGCCCGCGCCGCCACAGGACAAGACCCGTACGGAAAGTATCCCAAAGAAAACGGCAACCTAGTAATCATCGGGCGTAACTGGCCACACATTGGCCTAGTGGTTGTTCCGATGCTCTTCCGTGCTGGTGCCTTCAAAATCATCCGCGATCTGGAGACGGGCCAGTGGCGAGCCTTCCGCCCCGGCATAGACGATCCGACTAAAGCTAAGCCCGCCCCACCGCTGATCCCTCCGCGGATGATTAAGGATATGAGTTGGGTGCTGAAGAACGCCGGATACCTCAACAAGGCAGAGCTTACGAACGGCTGGACTATTAATTGTTTCTCCTCAGAAGGTGAGCCTCCGCAAGGTTTTCAGGCCGATTTGGTACATATTGACGAGGATATTAACAATGAGCGTTGGGTGGGTGAGATGCAGGCTAGGCTCGCAGACCGCAAAGGCCGGTTCGTTTGGTCGGCTATGCCACATAGTAAAAACGATGCGTTGCTGGGGTTGTGTGAACGTGCAGAGAAAGCGGAAGAACAGCCATGCCCGATTATTAAGAAGTTCACCCTGCGGTTTCTGGATAACGCCCACATCGACCAAGAGGAAAAGCAGAAGAACATTGAGCGGTGGTCTGCCTTGGGAGTGGACGAGCTTCGCATGCGAGCGGAGGGCGAGTTCACCACAGAGTCCACGCTTATGTATCCGACCTTCAATCCTGCGGTGCATGTACTGCGGAGAGAGGATCTACCCGCTGGCCAAGTACCACAGAACTGGACGCGGTACGTAGCGATTGACCCGGGGCACACCGTCTTGGCGTGCGTGTTTGGTGCTGTCCCTCCCGATGAGAAGTACCTGCTGATCTATGATGAGTTGTATATCCGCCAAGCCAACGCATTGATCTTTGGCGAACAGTTTGCTCAGAAGGCAGATGGTCAGCACTTCTACAACTTCATCATCGACATGCACGGTGGCATGCTGCGGGACTTGGGCTCCGGTCGTCTCCCCCATGAGCTTTATTCCGAAGAGCTAAAGAAGAGAGGCATACGTGCCCAGCTCAGCGGGCATGGGTTTATCCCCGGATCAGATGACATCCGCGCCCGCACTGCCCTAGTAAGGCAGATGCTGCACATCCGCGGCGACGGGAGCGTGGGGCTGAAGTTCTTGGAGGGCTCCTGCCCTAATCTAATGCGGGAGATTCGCCGCTACCGCAAGAAGACCACAAACGTCAACGGCCAGGTATATGTCACCGACGAACCGCAGACACGGGGCGAAGTGCATGCCGTTCAGTCGGTCGAATACCTCTGTGCCTATGAGCCAGATTATCACAGCCCACCAAAGACGCATGGCCCAGATCCTTGGTGGGTTAAGTATCTTGCGGATAAACGCCGCAGAGAGCAGAAGTCCGATGACTCCTGCATTATTCTTGGGCCTATGGGGAGCAGACGATGAGCGATAGTTATGTAATGCCGGTAGCCGAAGTGGGCGACTGGGTGTTGTTCCGGGTACATGCCGGTGCGGACGCCGTGCCAGCGATGGTGACAAGGGTTTCGTCACGGACGCTGACCCTGTGGGCCGTGTCCCCGGGCTATGGCGGGACTGAGAAAGCCAGCGTGCATCACACCACCGATCCGGGTGTGGAGCAGTTCCCAGCCTGGGCTGAGTATGGATTCTGGGAGTACAAGCCCCAGAAAAACGCCATCCTGGCCGAGAAGGTCGCCCTGCTGGAAAAGAAGGTAGCCGAGATTGAGGCCCGGAAACCCCGCTAAGGGACACTGGCTAATAGGAGTCCTGCATGGAAAAACCGCTTCGCCCCATAGTCAAACGCTGGTTAGAGTGCATTAAGCAAGCGCAGACGCACAAGCGTCCGTTCCAGGCAGACGCCGATGAGGCGATGAACTTCTTTGCCGGCGACCCAGACTTTATGTGGCAGGATGGGTATGCCCGCGGGGAACGCGGCTACAACAAAGGAATGTCCCCCCCGGCATTCCGCATGCAGGTCAACCGGGTGTGGGAGGCTGTGCGGCTGTTCACAGCGGTCATCCACCATCGCAACCCCGCTAGAACGGTGACTCCGAAAGAGTACCCGATCATTGGGGCTGAGATGCTGGGGATTATGCCGCAGCCTCCCGTGCCGGCCATGGGGCCAGATGGCCAGCCGATCATCGGCCCAGACGGCCAGATGGTGATGATGCCCGACCCCCAGATGCAGATGTACCAGCAGGGCCTGCAAGACCAGCAGATGATGCTGGAACGCCGCAAGCTCGTCTCCAAGCTCTTGGAGGATTATCTCAACTACACGCCGAATGAGTTGGATCTGAAGAAGCACAGCCGCAAGGTCGTAGAAGAAGCGTTCATCAAAGGTGCTGGCGTCTGGTGGCATGAGCTTTATTCTCCACCCGGTGCTACGGTGAAGATGGCCGGGAGCTTCTATGACACCATCGACAATCTCGTCTGGGATCCGGACGCAGATGAGTATGAGGACATTCGCTGGGCCGCACGGAAGCGCATTCAACCCGTCGATGAGGTGGCTGCGAAGTTTGGCCTATCCCGTGAGCAGCTCCAGGGCCACATGGAGAGCTACGCATCCCGTGCCGATGCGGGTGAGCGAGGCCAGGAGTACAAGCGGAAGCTGGGCAAGAGCAACGATCTCCTGTGCTACTGGGAGGTCTATTCCAAGAGCGGGTTTGGCGACCGGCTGAAAGATGCCGACAAAGAGCTGCGTGGCAAGTTCGACGCCTTCGGCCCCAACTGCTACCTCGCTGTGGCAGAGGGGATTGACTACCCGCTCAACATGCCCGAAGCCCTTCTCCAAGAAGAAGTCGATGAGACAGGTGTCTCGCAAGGGATGTTCCTAGCAGCACAGTGGCCGATCCCCTTCTGGGCAGAACCCAACGGCTGGCCGTTCACTCCGCTCGCCTGGCATGGCAAGCCGGGCTATAGCTGGCCGATCTCGCTGATCCGTCCGGGGATCGGAGAGCTGCGATTTATTAATTGGGCGATGTCGTTCTTGGCAACCCGCATTGCGACTAGCTCGCAGGTGCTGATCGGTGTAGCGAAGTCTGCTGACGAAAACCTCAAAGCCAAGATCCTAGAGAAGGACGAAGGCGGCTTTAAGGTGGTGGAGATTGCTGAAGCCATCGGCCGGTCGGTCAACGATGTGATCTCGGTGTTCACTATGCCGGGTGTGTCATCGGACATGTACCAGATCATCAGCGAGGTCACGGATCTGTTTGATCGCAGAGTCGGATTGACAGAACTCATTTACGGGATGACCAGAAATCAGTTTAGGTCGGCTGCAGAAGCGACCGTGAAGGCTGAGCAGATTTCGGTCAGGCCTGACGATTACGCAAATATATTGGAAGACGCCCTGTCGCTCTGCGCCCGCAAGGAAGCGCTCCTGGCGAGGTGGCTCATCAACCCACAGGACGTTGCTCCGCTGCTTGGCCCGATGGCTGCACAGGCTTGGCAGATGCACGTACAGGGCGAAGACCCAGAGTCGGTAGTGCGTGAGTACAGCTACCGCGTGGAAGCTGGCTCAGCGCGTAAGCCAAACAATTCGACACGCATCGAAAACATCACGCAGGCCATGCAGATTATGGCCCCGATCAGTCAGGGCTTGCTCCAGGCCGGTCGCCCAGAGCTGTTCAACGCGCTCTTGGAAGACTGGGGCAAGGCTATGAACGTCGATGTCACGCGGTACATGGTGCCACCACCTCCACCACCGCCGCCCGAAGGCCCACCTCCTCCCCCCGAAGGACAGTGATCTATGGAACTCCCGCAGTCTATCTACCTCGCATCGCACGCCGTTCAGTCGCACTACCGCAAGATGATTGCGGACGGCCAAGACCCACGGTTCGCAGAGATGTGCGCGCTTCAGTCTCCTCCTGGCACTTCCGGCACCGACCGTGCTTACATGGAAGGCAGAATGAACAACCAGCAGCTTAACGACATGCCCATTAAGCAGGCCAAGTACGTAGCCGCTGAAGCCAAGAAGGCAGGGATCAGCATCTCGGGCAAGCATTATTGCGGTGGCATTGCAGACCACCGGGGCTGGTGTGATCCGGCGGCATGGGTGTCTAGCAACGACGACATCCTGCAGGTGGCCCACAAGCGTCGTCTGACTGTCTCCGGTACGGTCAACTACGACCCAGGCCCTGCCCCTCCGAAGCGCAAGCTGATCAGCGAGACAATCGTTAACGAAGAGGTTGCGAAGGCCAAGCGACTGAATCCCGGCGCTAAGGTCGGTGAGTTGCGAGAGCAGGTCATTGAGAAGCACGCCTACAGGGCAAAGGGGCGCTAATGGCTGGCAACCAGCGGGTTCAACTCCGACGCGGAACGGCTGCTCGCTGGGCGGCGAAGAACCCATTGTTGCTTGCGGGTGAAGAGGGCTACGAAACAGACAGCCGGCGCAGCAAGGTAGGTGACGGTCTTACCCGCTGGAACTCACTGCCCTATAAGTCTGCCGACACAACGGGGCATGGAGCGAACCACGCTGCCGGCGGAAGCGACCCGATCAGTATCCAAGCCAGCCAGGTGTCGGACTTCACTGCGGCGGTCGCTGCTGCGGCCCCTGCGGTCAATACGAATGCCAGTAACCTGACCTCTGGAACTCTGGCCGATGCGAGGCTCTCGGCCAATGTCGTCCTCACAGGCGATGCGCGGCTCACCAACGCCCGCACACCGACTGCGCACGCCCACCCTGCCACAGACATTACCTCTGGCACACTGCCCGACGCCAGGCTTTCTGCCAACGTGGTGCTTACGGGTGATGCCAGGCTTAGTGACGCCCGCACCCCTGTGTCGCACACCCATGCCGCCACGGATGTTGTGTCAGGCACCCTCGCTGACGCTCGCCTTTCAGCCAACGTGGTTCTGACGACTGACTCACGCCTGACAAATGCCCGCACGCCAAACGCACACAGTGGTACGCACGCTGCGGGTGGCACAGACCCGTTGGCTTTGGCAATATCGCAAATTACGAACTTGCAGACGGCCTTGGATGGCAAGCAGGCTTCGGGTTCCTATGCCCCTGCCACGCACACCCACACTGCAGCCCAAGTGTCAGGGCTCGCGGGCGTTGCGACAACGGGCTCCTACGTAGACCTAACCAACAAGCCTGCGATCCCGGCAGCTACTACGAGCGCCACAGACTTGGTGGCCGGCACGCTTGCAGACGCCAGGCTCTCTGCCAATGTTGTGTTGACCGTAGATGCCCGCCTGACCAACGCCCGCACTCCGACAGCCCATACGCACGGCAACCTGACCAACGCTGGCGCTATCGGGACAACGGCCGGCGTCCCAATCATTACGACGACCTCTGGTGTTCTGGCTGCTGGCACTTTCGGCACTGCAGCCGGGAGCTTTTGCCAAGGGAACGACGCGCGTCTGTCAGATGCAAGGGTGCCCACAACGCATACGCACACTGCTTCACAGATCACTGACTTCGCTGCGCAAGCAGCGTTGTATGGGCCAGTGACCAGCGTCAACGGACTCACTGGGGCTGTAACCGTCTCGGCAGGCGGGGCTGGTGTCACGGATGGAGACAAGGGTGACATCACTGTCTCGGGAACTGGGGCGACATGGACGATTGACAATAACGCCGTCACCTACGCCAAGCTCCAGGACGTCTCTGCTACCGACAGGATCTTAGGTCGCTCTGCGGCGGGGGCGGGTGTCGTCCAAGAAATCACCTGCACCGCCTTCGCCAGAAGCATCTTGGATGATGCGGATGCGGCGACGAGCCGAACGACTCTGGGGCTAGGGACTATCGCCACGGCGGCATCCACTGCCTATCTGCCGATCACTGGCGGCACGGTCACTGGCATCACCACCATTTCCACTGGCACGGATGCGATCCTCAATCTCACGGGTGCGGCAGGCTCTGGTCAGTTGTCGCAGCTCACGGCGGGTGATCTGTACATCACCAACTACGTGGCCGGTCGGACGATGCTGTACAACCAAGCCGGCGACGGGCACCACAAGTTCTTTGTGGGTGGGTCGGAAAGGTTTCGGTTTGACAGCACAGCGTTCCAAGTCGGCCCAGCCGGTACGGCAGCGGCTCCTTCAGTCACATCGCTGACCGATACGAATACAGGGCTTTTCTTCCCAAGTGCTGACACCATCGCTGTCAGTACGGGCGGCGTTGAGAGGTTGCGTGTCTCTTCAGCGGGGGCGGTGACCGTTGGTGGCTCGGCAGTTGTGGTAACTACGGACGCCCGTCTCAGTGACTCCCGCACGCCTACAGCCCACACGCACCCCGCATCGGCCATCACCGACTTTGCTACCCAAGCAGCCCTGTACGGCCCTGTGACCAGCGTTAATGGATCGACAGGCGCGGTGACGGTCGCAGGCGGCACATCGGTCGTATCTGCTGCTACCCCTGCTGGATTCCCTGCTACTGGTGCATCGGCAACGCTGTATCTCGCCAGCGATTCCGGCCGGCTCTTTGCGTGGACGGGCAGTGTGTACGCAGAGGTTGGGCCTGGGGGTGGCGGCGACGACGCACGCTGGGAATTCTTCACGCCCGCCGCCCCCACGGGCGTCACTGCCACGGCAGGCAACGCTCAGGCAGTCGTATCTTGGACTGCACCGGCGATAGTGGTGCCGCCGCTGACTGATTACGTGTTGCAGTTCTCTAGCG
>Ga0247833_1000762_pt1 | contig 56545 bp, 43 predicted proteins | sample LaCruzMarch2015__7_FD_187117 | JGI IMG/M metagenome (GOLD analysis project Ga0247833, IMG submission 187117) | Freshwater microbial communities from meromictic Lake La Cruz, Castile-La Mancha, Spain - LaCruzMarch2015_8m | ecosystem: Environmental > Aquatic > Freshwater > Lake | place: Spain...
ACTTCTTTTACCAAGTTCACGAAATGACCCAACTCCAAGAACAGCTGACCAACTTGTTTTTTTATAGGCATCCATAACTTGATCATCCATAAAAATGGGTGAGTTACCGAAAGTACCTGTACCACTCGTTGTCCAAGTACCACTTGTTGAACCTTCAGTGATGTTACCCGCTAAAGAAGTTGGTGAATCATTTACACATACTTGCTGATCTAATCCTGCATTTACAGTTGCGGGTTGATTAATGGTTAGAATCATTGCATCGGTTACTGCCCCACAAGGTCCCGCAGGATCATTGGTGGTTAGGGTCAATGTTACAGAACCAGCGGTAATATCAGCCTGACTAGGTGTATAAATAGCAGTAAGATTATTTAAACTTGAGAATGTTCCTGTGCTAGAGGTTGACCATGTAGTTGATGAAACAACAGTGTTTGCAGTTGCTGCCATATTTGCTGTGCTTCCTGAACATACCGCAAAATCAGGACCTGCATTTACAACAGGAGTGGGGAATAAATTAATTGTTAATTGATCACTCTGAACAGGGCATGGACCTGCAGGATCTGCTGAAGTTAATGTAAGGGTTACACTTCCTGTATTCAATGTCGGGGTATAAATAGCACCAAGTGATGTAGCATCATTAAATGTTCCCGATGATACTGACCATGTTCCGGTTGTAGTTCCTCCTGTAATGCTTCCAGCAAGAGAAATAGTTGTGTTTGATCCAACACAAATGTCTTGGTCTACACCCGCATTCACAACAACTGCAGCATTAATAGTAACTACCATTGCATCGCTTATAGGTCCACATGGTCCTGGTGGATCATCTGTCGTTAGGGTTAATGTTATTGTACCCGCAGTGATATCTGCTGCACTTGGCGTGTAGGTGGATGTTACTGTTCCTGAAGAAGTAACTGTGGAAGTGAAATTACCTGTGCCAGAAGTTGACCAAGAAGCTGTTGAGGCAGAGGCTCCGTAGCTGCCACTTAAACCTACAGTGCTACCTGCACAAATTGTTTGATCTACTCCGGCATTAACACTAGGAGGAATAGTAAAAGTTAAGGTTAATTGATCGCTGCTTGGATTACATTCACCTGCTGGATTATCCGATGTTAGAGTCAAAGTAACGGATCCATTAGTGATATCAGTGTTGCTAGGAGTATAAGAAGTAGTTAGTACCGATATGTTTCCAAATGAACCACCTCCACTTGTTGTCCAAGTACCACTTGTTGTACCTCCTGTAATACTACCGGCTAAACTGATAGGAGAACCACTCACACAAACACTTTGATCAGCACCGGCATTGACAATGGCAGGTTGATTTATGGTTAAAGTCATTGCATCATTTACAGTTCCACAAGGTCCTTGCGGATCATTACTTGTAATAGTTAATGTTACTGAACCTGCCGTAATATCAGCCGTACTTGGAGTATAGGTTGATGTAACAGTTCCGGATGCTGTTGCTGTTCCACTGAAAGTTCCTGTTCCTGAACTTGTCCAAGTAGCCGATGTAGCTGATACACCAAATGTGCCGCTTAAACTTGCAGTGCCTCCAGAACATATAGATTGATCAGCTCCCGCATTAACTGTTGGTGACTGATAAAATGTAATCAAAATTTGATCTGCAACTGCCACACATGCTCCCGGAGGATCAATGGATGTTAATGTTAAATTTACTGTGCCTGCAGTGATATCTGCTGCACTTGGAGTGTAGGTTGAATTGGTCAAATTTGCATTTGAAAATGTTCCTGTTCCCCCTGTTGTCCAAGTACCTGTGGTTGCTCCACCTGTTATACTTCCTGCTAATGAAACAGGTGAACCATTCAAACATACTTCCTGATCAGCACCCGCATTGACAACAGCAGGTTGAGTAATAGTTAAAATTAAAGCATCATTTATTGCTAAACATGGTCCTGCCGGATCAGTTGTAGTTAATGTAAGGGTAACTGTACCTGCTGTAATATCAGCCGTACTTGGAGTATAGGTTGATGTAACAGTTCCGGCTGCTGTTGCTGTTCCACTGAAAGTTCCTGTTCCTGAACTGGTCCAAGTAGCTGATGTAGCTGATGCACCAAATGTGCCGCTTAAACTTGCCGTACCTCCAGAACATATAGATTGATCAGCTCCTGCATTGACTGTTGGTGATTGATAAAATGTAATCAAAATTTGATCTGCCACTGCCACACATGCTCCCGGAGGATCAATGGATGTTAAAGTTAAAGTTACTGTCCCTGCAGTGATATCTGCTGCACTTGGTGTGTAGGTTGAATTGGTCAAATTTGCATTTGAAAATGTTCCTGTTCCCCCTGTTGTCCAAGTACCTGTGGTTGCTCCTCCTGTTATACTTCCTGCTAATGAAACAGGAGATCCATTTAAACATACTTCCTGATCAGCACCCGCATTGACAGAGGCAGGTTGAGTAATAGTTAAAATTAAAGCATCATTAACCGACGGACATGGTCCAGCCGGATCATTTGTAGTTAATGCAAGGGTAACTGAACCTGCTGTAATATCCGCTGCACTTGGTGTATAGGTTGTTGTAACAGTTCCCGATGCTGTTGCTGTTCCACTGAAAGTTCCTGTTCCTGAACTTGTCCAAGTAGCCGATGTAGCTGATACACCAAATGTGCCGCTTAAACTTGCCGTACCTCCAGAACATATAGATTGATCAGCTCCTGCATTGACTGTTGGTGACTGATAAAATGTAATTAATACTGCATCTGATACTGAGGCACAAGCACCTGGAGGGTCATTCGATGTTAAAGTTAAAGTTATTGTACCCGCAGAGATATCTTCTGCACTTGGTGTGTACGATGCATTGGTCAAATTTGCATTTGAAAATGTTCCTGTTCCCCCTGTTGTCCAAGTACCTGTGGTTGCTCCTCCTGTTATGCTTCCTGCTAATGAAACAGGGGAACCATTTAAACAAATTTGTTGATCTATTCCCGCACTTACTATTGCTAATTCGCTAATGGTTAAAATTAAAGCATCATTCACCGCTGGACAAGGTCCTGTAGGATCATTCGTCATTAAATTAAGTGTAACAGTACCTGCCGTAATATCTGCTGCACTTGGTGTATAGGTTGATGTAACAGTTCCTGATGCTGTTGCTGTTCCACTGAAAGAACCAGATCCAGCACTCGTCCAAGAAGCTGAAGTAGCTGATCCTCCAAATGTACCATTTAAACTCGCTGTTCCACCGGCACAAATTACTTGATCTGAGCCCGCATTAACAGTGGCTGAAGGATTAATTGTTATTGTCAGCTGATCAGTTACAGCTGAACATGGTCCTGTTGGATCATTTGTTGTTAATGTTAACGTTACACTTCCATTTGAAATATCTGCAGTACTTGGTGTGTATACAGCAGTCATTGACCCTGAGTTTGAAAAATTACCAGTCCCAGAGGTGGTCCAAAGTGCAGAGCTTGCACCACCGCCAAAATTTCCTGACAACGTTGCCGTTGCCGTCGCACAAATCGTTTGATCAACCCCTGAATTGACAGTTGCTAATGGATTAATTGTTATTTGAATTTGATCCGTTACAACTCCACAAGGACCTGTTGGATCATTGCTTGTTAGGGTTAAATTTATAATGCCTGACGTAATCTCACTCGCACTAGGGGTGTAAACAGTATTTAAAGTTGTGTTATTTGGATTGTATGTACCACTACCACCACTCCAAGCAGCAGTTGTTGCTCCACCGCTTATTATTCCTGCTAATGAAACGGAACCTCCAGCGCAAATAGTTTGATCAATACCTGCATTTACAGTTGCTGCTTGATTAATCGTCAACGTTAAATTGTCACTAACGATAGGACAAGGTCCAGCAGGGTCATTAGAAGTAAGAGTTAACAATACACTTCCCGCTGATATATCAGCAGCGCTTGGAGTGTAAATGGCACTCATTGATGTTGCATTTGAAAAGGTGCCGGAACCAGAAGTTGTCCAAGTTGCAGATGTAGCACCCCCACCAAAATTACCAGCTAAAGTAGCTGTTGAAGTCGAGCAAATAATTTGATCTGCTCCTGCATTTACTGTAGCTACAGGACTAATTGTTACTTGAATAAGGTCTGTTACTACTCCGCAAGGACCTATTGGATCATTACTTGTTAAAGTCAATGTAATGTTACCTGCTATAATTTCAGCTGCAGTAGGAGTATATGAGGTATTTAAAGAAGTTGAATTAGGAATATAGGTTCCTGCTCCTCCACTCCATGATCCTGTGGTTCCTCCACCACCAATAACTCCAGCTAGAGTAACAGTTCCATTTGAACAAATAGTTTGATCCACACCTGCATTAACTGTTGCAACAGCATTTAATGTCAAAATAAGTTGATCATTAATAGAAGGACATGGTCCAGCAGGGTCAGTAGATGTTAGCGTAAGTGTTACTGTGGCAAGCGACACGTCAGCAGCACTAGGTATATATGTAGTACTTAAAGAAGAGTTGCTGGCGAAAGTACCACTACCACTGGTAGACCAGGTGCCTGAAGTGCTACCCCCTGTAATAGTCCCATTTAATGTTGCAACTGAATTGCTGCAAATAGTTTGATCAAGACCAGCATTTACAATTGGAGCAGGACTAATTGAAATAGAAATTTGGTCAGATGCTGCGAGACAAGGTCCAAGAGGATCATTACTTATTAATGTCAACGTAACGCTACCACTCATAATTTCAGATGCAGTAGGTGTATAAGAAGTACTTAAAGTATTCGCTGAAGGGCTATAACTTCCTGTTCCTCCACTCCATGTTCCAGTTGTCGCACCTCCTCCAACTGTTCCAGCTAACGAAATAGTGCTGTTTGAGCAAACTGTTTGATCTATTCCTGCAATCGCTGTTGTTTGGGGGTTAATAACAATATTTGCCGTATCAGCTGGACCACTACAACCATTTACAGTTGCCACAACAGAATAAGTTAATGTAACGGGATTGTTTGTGTTGTTGGTAGCAGTTGTTGTGAATGAATTTCCGGTTGTTACTGTTCCTGAAGTGGTAGTTGTAAAGTTTGAAGGCAATGGTGAAGGACTTACAACAGTCCATGCATAGGTTGCAGGGAAAGTAGTACTATTTGGTGTGAGTGAAACAATGTATGCTGATTCCGAACATGCCTTATTGGGAACGAATGCTACCACACTAGGTAAAGGTTTGATGGTAACTGTTACTTGGTCTTGAGCAATAACGCAAGGGCCAATGGGGGCATTTGTCGTTAATGTTAAAATAACCGACCCAGCCGTAATTTCAGCAGCACTTGGCGTATAAGTTGCAGTTAATAAATTAGGATTTGGTGAAAACAAACCAGATCCACCACTCCAAGTACCACTAGTGGCTGAACCACCAATTTGCCCATTTAATTGAATACTTTGTCCAGCGCAAATTGAACCATAATTACCAGCCTCTGCTGTTGCTTGATTTGCAATATTGATGGTTACTACTTCCAGAACTACAGGACATGGGGCTACTGGAGTTGCAGAGGTTAGAGTTAATTGAATTGAACCCGTAGTACCAGCAGGTGGGGTGTATATTGTATTTAATGTTGTCGCATTTGGGTTAAATACCCCAAAAGGAACACTAGATGTCCATGTTCCTGTGGTGACTCCACCACTAATTGTTCCGCTCAAATTTATCGGTCCAGCTTCGCAACTATTTGACGTAGCATTTCCATCAAGCACGACGTTCTGATTAACTACAATAGTCTCTTGATCCGAACTACCACCACAACTATTGTTTACGGTAAGTGTAAAGGGTTTTGTTCCCGATTGATTGAATGTTACACTCGGACTCGGTTGATTTGTTGTAGTTGGATTTGCTGTGTTTCCAAAATTCCAATTGTAGGAAAGTCCACTGAGATCATAACAAGAGTTGACAGTAAAAGTTGGGGTAAACGGTGAAGTAATACAAATAGGATCAGGAGTATTTAACGTAACTTGTGGAACATCTCTAACTACTATCGTATCCGTAAAAGTTTTAACTGCACAACTTGTTCCAGCTAAACTAGGACTAAGTGAAGTTGACAAAGTTACTACATAAATACCTGCTTCGTTAAATTTAATACTTGGATTTGTACTTGTTGATGTACTACCTGTGACAAAATTCCAATCAAATGAGCCACAATTCTGAGGGTTTGAATAATTGACTGTCCAATTGTAGGTATTTGAATATCCGCCGCAAGTTGGTGTTGAACTCTGATTGGACGTATTCACAATTAATGGAGCACAACCGGCTGAAACATTAGGATTGAATGATGCAATAACACCGGGCATAACACAAATAGTATCATAAAAATATTTTTCACCACATTCATTACCAGTTGTTAATTTTATTACATATGTACCAGCTAATGAAAAGTTTAATGAAAGTACGTTTGAACCATTTGCCCATTGAGTCCAATCATATTGACCATTACCTATTGTAAATCCATTAGAATTCCCCAACGATCCATTACTTAGACTGTAATTGTTGTTTGGTAATACTTCCCAGAAAAAATTATAATTATTATTACAACCACTTGGACCAACATTTTCTCCAGTAAGTGAAGTATTAGTTAAGTTTAAATTAGAATTGATACAAACAACATTTGAGGGTGTCATTGTGAATTGGGCAGTTGATTCCTCGGAAACATAAATAGGCCCTAGTGCTGCATATGTTCCTGTTGGATTACAGCCATTTTTAGCATAGGCCTGTATTGAATATGCAAAAGGATAAATACTATTATTTACAGAAGAAGAAGTTGCGCACGATGTTTCTTGAAATGTATGTTCAATAGTCTGAGGGATACTCAAATAATTACTATAATATTGCATTGGAGAACCATCATTATAAATAACTTCATAATATGTTCCAAGCTGGTTAGAAACCCCACCAATGGAAAATGAATATGGGCTAGGTAAACAAGCATCAGCCCCACTTCCTTGAATCAATATTTGTGGTGGGTTATTTCCAATAAAAACTTCATATGTACTCGTTGCAATACAACCGTTTGGGTATTCAACAGTGTAAGTTAATATAAAAGAACCTGGAAGGTTGTATGTGTTCGATATATTAGGATTTGAAGAATTGTATGTATCTGTAGATCCATCTCCCCAATTGACTGTTTGTACTGTATTATTTGGAAAGGATGATTGATTTGGGTCTGTGAAGGAAAATGTACCTGAATTCGCCGTTGAACCACATCTTCTGAAAATAATATTTCCATTATTATTATAAGTGGAATATCCAATACTTGCGACTAAATTCAATGTAGCCTGTGGTCCTACACTGTTGCCAACAACAACAGTTTTAATAATGGAATCATTGTTTATTTTTAGTTTTACAGAATAGGTTCCTGCAGTTGTGTAGACTACACTTTGAGTGGTTGTAGAACTTGAAGTTGCCGGCGAACCTCCATTGAATGTCCAAAGTGTAATTGCGTTCGAAGGAATATTTGAACTTGTATTTGTAAAAACAACTGCTTGATTCTTACAAATGGAAATTATGTTAGAAGCCGCTGGCGGGTTTGATGCAAAGGATACTGTAAGGTTCTGCCCCCAACCAATCTTACTCACCACTAGTAAAATAGCAAATAAAAGGGTTAATCGTAAAGAGGATTTATACGTAGTTGTGTGCAAAAAGTCCGGTTTTGGAGTGCTAATTTACGCTAACGCTTCGGCATTGCCAAAAAAAGTGTAAGATATTGGTGGAGAAGATGTAAAATTTGTTTAATATCTTCAAAATAAAGTGATTTCTACTAATCTAGTTTAATCTCCAATGTGGTTCTTCTGTTCAATTGATGCTCGGCTTGAGAACATTTTACTCCATCTGCACATCGGTTAACCAGTTGTTTTTCACCGTAGCCTTTCGCTATTATTTTATTGACAGGAATTCCATTTTTCTTAATGTAATTTATGCAACTTTGTGACCTGCGTTCAGCCAACCATTCGTTGTAATAATCCGATCCGCGTGAATCTGTATGTGAACCCAACTCAACCGTCAATTCTGGATGTTCTTTCATGTATTTTACCAATTTGTCCAATTCTATTTGACCTTCTGGACGTAGATTCCATAAATCGAAATCGTAGTAAATCATGCCCAAATTGATGCGGTCTCGCCCTTTTATCGGTGACAAGACCATGCTCAGATTCTGTGTTGAATTACATTCAGAAGAGCTAGATAAAGTTAGTTTACCGTCGGTGTAGTTAATGAGATTTCCAACAATTGAATCTGTTTCAGCTAATTCCTCCGTGCTCAAAACTATAATCGGATTGTTTCCGTCTGTGATTCGTTTTTTAGTAGCTTTTCCTTTTGAATAGTACGTTAATTGAGCGTCTGATAGACTCATTTGATTTTCATCCACTACTGTAATAGTAACTTGTTTGTTCACGTAATTTGAACTTAATTTTACGGTGTGTTTTCCTTCCTTGTCAAACGTTTTTTCCGTTGTGCAAGAAGCAATATTGCCTTCTCCTGCATACGAAAACTGATAACGTGCGTTCAAAGTAGGTTTAATTGTTACTTTTCCTTTTTCGTCAGTGGTATATTTTTCTTCTGTTAGGGTATTCAAATTTTTAGCTACAATGATTTGTTTGCCCAGAAATTTATTATCGCAAGTGGATAAAGTAATTTCAGCTTCAATTTTATACACAGGTTTCGAAATCGAATAAATTTCATCTTTGAAGTTATTTCTATTGGATGACATCAACCCTTTTCCTGTATTATCATCGATATAGATTCCAAAATCATCCGCATTGGTGTTGATTGGATTCCCGATGTGCATAGCTTTCGCATTCTTGTTTTCCTGATAAAATAGATCTAATCCACCATTTCCAGGCCATCCATTAGAAGAGAAATATAAAACTCCGGTGTTTGATACAAATGGAAATACTTCATCTCCTGCTGTATTGACTTTATCTCCTAAGTTAATTGGTTCGCTCCATGCACCTTCTTTCCAACTACTTTTGTACAAATCAACTCCCCCGAAACCACCCGGTTTATCGGATGCAAAAATTAAATTCCCTTCCAAATCCAGTACTCCATGTCCTACGGAATAGGTTTTATTGTTAAATGGAAATTCGATGGCTTCATTCCATCCTCCATCCATTCCTTGGTAATAGATTTTAAGGGCCAATCGAGCATATTTTATTTTGTTTACTTCATCAATTTCTTCTTGATTTACCGTTAAAATAGCTTTTTTGAAATCAGGTGAAAAGGCAATCGGTCCATCGTGTGGATTGGTTCTCTTAACTTCTTTCCAAAGTTGGTCTTTCTCAATATCCGTCGCACCATTGATTGAAATTAAATCCGTAAAAAATTGTCCAGTCCATGAATATTCTCTATTTACAAATCCTGTGTTTCGGCGATTGGAAACCAATACAAATCCATCTTTGTAAGGAACGGCACAAAATTCCTCGCCTGTTTTTATTTCTCTGAACGGAGCAATGGTATAATCAGAATTTACGGTCAATTGTTTTAAAATCAATGGCACCTGTTGTTTCCATGTTTGAATGAGCTTACTTTGTGGTAATCTTGATTGCGCAGAATCTACGGCACCGGAAAGCCACCGTGATTGCTGGTGATTTGCAACAAAGAAAAATAGGTCAACCAATCTGATTCATTGATTTCAGGGCTTGCAGTTAATTTTTCCGACCAAAATAAGGCCTTTGTATATTGTTCAGAATTATAGGCGGCTTCAACTGCTCGTCTCATATACATTCCATTTACAGCATTATTTTTTAAGCTCTTTTCAGCCAACTCAGCCCAAACGGGGTAAGCCTCAACAAATTGTAGCGTATTGGAAAGTTTGGTGGCGTATTCTTCTTTAAACGATTGTCCATAGGAAAAACCAGCGAGATTTATTAAGAGTGAAAACAGAATCAATTGTTTCATAAACAAGGGCATAATGGGAAATTAAAAATAACGAGGACTAATGAATGCATTGTTTTTGGATCGTATGTCTATTGAAATAACCACTTCATGACTACCCCAATTGCGGTAACTCAACTTGTTGAAGGGGAAATCAAAGGCATATCCCAACATCAATTTATCGTTGATTTGATAAGAAGCATTGAAGCCCAACGATTCATTCATGCGATACAATGCACCAAACCAAAATTGTTTGTATAGGTGAGCGGAAACGTTAAAATCAATGGTAACCGGTGCTCTATTTGTGTATTTTACTAATACCGATGGCTTAAGATCAACAACGGAATTTATAGGAAAAACATAACCCGCTGCCATGTAATAATGTCTTTGTAAAAAAGAATTGCTGGTGTTATTGTCAATGGATTTTTGCAACAAACGAGGAACCGAAACACCTAAGTAACCTCTCTTTCCATACAAATATGCTCCAAGTCCAAAATTTGGTGACAAGGATGAATTTGAATTTAAGAAAGTAGGATCCGTTTGGTCAGTAACTATTAAATTTTGAAAGTTGTATTGATTGGAATTCAAACCTGCAGAGGCACCTAAAGAAAGGCGTAAGTTTTTAGCGTTTAATTGCAGGTGATATGCAAAATTGGCCATGGCCGTGAAATTACTTCTGGATCCAATTTTATCATAACTTAAATTACCACCAATTCCAATGTGCTTGCGGGCAACTGGAGCATGCACGGATACAAACTGAGTGGTAGGTGCGCCATCCCATCCAACCCACTGCGAACGATGTACGCCCGTGAAGTTTAACGAACCCCTGCTTCCTGCATAGGCTGGGTTATAATTGAGAGGATTAAAGAAATACATGGATGATTGCGCATCCTGCTGGGCATTGGCACTAAGCGAAATAACAGCTAAAAGGAATAAAATTATCTTTTTCATCGTGTAAAATCTTATGGTTGAATTTCTAAATAACCTTTGATAGGGTCTTGTGATTTTTTCATGGTATCAATCAAATAGAAGTAGGTAGAGGCTGGTAATGGACCATCTACGTTTAATCCTTCCGTATAGTATCCATTCCAATCGTTTTGATACGGTTGCGATTGATACACAAGATTTCCCCATCGGTTATAAACCCACACTTTAATTTCTGGATATTGTGCTAAGTTTTGAATGATCCACAGGTCATTTTTTCCATCCCCATTCGGTGAAATTAATTGAGGTACAACAATCGGAATTAATTGAGTACATCCTAAATCAAAGGTTTGACTAATTGAACAAATCGCTACATCGGTTCCTGCATTTACAGTAGGAGACTCAAATAAGGTTACAGTTATCTGATCTGAAGAAGAAACACATTCTCCAACAGGATCAGCCGATGTTAAGGTTAAGGTAACTGAACCTGATGTAATATCAGCGTCACTTGCTGCCCTTGACAAATAGTTACCGTGCCAACTGAACTTGCAGGAAGCGTTGTAAAAGATGCAATGGGGCTTTGAGCCAAACTTTTCTGCCATAGAATCGGACAAACTAGTGCTGCGATAAGTAAAAATCGCATGTAAAACCTTGAAATACTCATTTAATTAAATTATCGGTGCAAATATAGGTTATTATTAACTGAAATGGTAATGTTGGAAAAGATTAAAATCGATTGATTACCAGTCTTAATTCCGCGCCATTTCCCAGGGTACTTTTAAAATCCCCTTTGATTTTGGCCATTTTAATGCGATGCTGTACGTTTTGAATCCCTAATCCTTTTCGGACATTATCCTCATCGAACCCAATGCCGTTATCTGAAATTGAAATAGTGATATCATTAAATGTTTTTTCAATCTTAAAATTCACTGTTTTCGCAAGGGAATGTTTAATGGAGTTATTAACGAATTCCTGCACAATTCGGTATAAATTGAATTTATCAATATTGAGTAAATCCTCTTCGGAAAATCCCTCTTGAATATCTACTATAAAATCCATTGCGCCAATAGAATTTACCCTATGCGCAAAGCGATGTATGGCATTTAAAAACCCATGATCCAATTCTGGTGGTAGCAAATTATAAGCGATTTCCTTTAACTCTCGAATACAGTTTTGAATCAAATATCCAATCTCATTAAATTGGTTTTGTTGGTCTGACGGAGGTGTTACACTTTGATAAAGTAAATTTAACAAAACCATATTTTGACCCAACCCATCATGTAATTCCCGTGCTATTTTCTTTTTTTCACTTTCTTCTGCATGCGAAATGATTTCATATTTTTTTCGTTCAAATTCCAGTTCTTCCGTTCGATCTATTATGTGAGCGATAAACATGACTTCATCCAAAGAATCGAGTTTGTTTAATATCACCTCAACTGTTTTTTTCTCACCCGTTAGTGTTTCTTGAATAAATTCTTTTCGAAAAGATGATTCTTTCTTAAGATTCAAAAACGGAGTGTTGCCAAGTGAATTAAATTCATAAAAACTCAACCCATCAAATCCACTAAGGGGAACCTTGTATAAATCATGTGATGCCTGATTTGCCATTTCAATCAATAAAGATTCACCCCTTAATTTGAACATGGGCTTTGGTGAATTATAAAAAACATCCCGGTATTTCTTTTCAGACTCTTCCAGTTCATCTTTTAATTTTTTTCGTAACCCACCATAATTAATAGTTTTTTCTAATAATTCAGGTTTTATATCACTTTTTAATATATAATCCTGTGCTCCCTTGGACACAATTTGAAGCGCAATTGACTTATCATCCAATCCTGAAAGCACGATGACTGATGCATGTGGAAATATTTCAGTGATGGAATCATACGTAACTATCCCATTAGAATCCAATATATTTAGGTCAAGTAAAATGACTTCGGGAATAAACTCTTGAGATGCTTCTTTGGCTTCTTCAATGGACGCAATGGCTAAAATAAATTCCGATTCAAACCCAACAGTCGTCAGTTGAAACTGGACTAAATCTGCAAAGCTATAATCATCTTCAACAATTAAAATTTGCGTTTTATTCATTGGGGGGTTATAAAGTTTGTTGAATATTACTAAAAAATACCTGATCCTTGTCTATAACGTTATGTAATGCTTCAAAAAAATCGTGTTTATTGTGCTCCTCGATACAGTCCAACGGAAAGGTGAGTTGTAGGTTATTGATGTAATCGAAATAGACTGTTTGTTGCTGAATGGCAACTTTTCTTAGTCCGACAAAGTAAATTAAAATAATTTCTCGATCTGCCACTAGGATGGCTTTTGATGATAGTCCTACTCGGTATTTGTTTCTTCCAAGGAGGGTGAAAACCAATGAATCCAGACCAAAAGCCAAAAACACAATTGCAGGCACGATTGATTCTTTCGTTATTGTATACAAGCCATAACTTAATACAACCATTAAGGTAACCTCAATTAAATTATAAGTTGCAACTCGTTTTTTCCTTGGTCCACTAACCGGTTGATTCCATTGAAATCGATTCAATTTTGCAACCATGGATAGAGCCATCCATCGGCGTGTGGATCTCCTCAATTGGATTAAAAACAACACAAAACCTAGTCCAGCGAATACTTCAAAACGATAGGGGATTTCAGTACCCGTAATTCCAAATGAGTCAAATGGAATATCGAATCCAATAAATATGGCCAAAGCCAAAATGGGAAAAGTTATAAAAAGCGTTAAAACATTGATAAAACTATTCATTTGGAATGGCTTTCAATTTTTGTTTAAAAACGCTAATACGTTGATGAATTTGCTGAATTTTTCCATCCACTTCCTTTCTCAACGCATCGGCTCCTTTGGACTTGGCAAAAAAGCTCAGGTTATTTTCCATTTGATTTATTTCAGCATTCAATTGGTCTATTTGCTTACGAATAAATGTTTTCTCACGCTGAATCGATTGAATTCTGTCCGTTCCTGCGGGCAATGATTCAAATCTTGCCTTATAAATAATTAATTCCTTCTCAGCTGGATCAATTTGTAATTTCTCGTAATGGGCATCTAGGATTTTTTTATACGATTGATATAATTCATCTCGCCCTTCAGCTGGAACAGAGCCAATTGCTTTCCACGAATCAGCAAATTCTTTTAAAGCATTTAAATCAGTCAATTTTTCACCTGAAGCAACAAAATTGGTAAGTAGTTCCAAAATTTGTTTTTTTGACTCCAAATTGGTGATAAGCTCTGCTTCTTGCTCTTTTAAATTGGTTTCACGGGCATTAAAAAAGACATCACAGGTTGCTCTGAATTCACTCCAGAGTTTATTCTCAAATCGCTGTCCGGCATGTCCAGAATTCTTCCATTCCTTTTGAAAGCGAATGAGTTTCTCGGAAGTTGAGCGCCAATCCGTAGAGTTCTGAATTTTCTTAGCCTCTTCAATTAATTTCCGTTTTTTATCCGCAATTTCGGTTTGATGCGCCTCTATATCTTTATAAAATCCTTTTTTTGCTTGAAAAAACACATCGCAAGCCGCGCGGAAAGTTTTCCAAATTTCTTCATTTTCCTTTTTAGGCGCCTGACCAATCGTTTTCCAATTCGCTTGAATCTTCAATAAGTTCTCAGTGGCGGTTTCCCAATTCTTTGCTGTTAGATTTTCAGCAAGTTTTTCGTTTAACTGATTGACTTGGGTGAGTAAATCTTTTTTCTTTTCTAAGTTGTTTAGTTGTATGTTTCTTCGTTCGTTATAAAATTGATTAATTTTTTCATAAACTGCCCGAACAGCATCCCAATAGTTGGTTTTTAACTTTTCCCATTCATCGTTTTGCACAGGTCCAATTTCTTCCCATTCGTTTTGAATTGTGCGTAATGCAGACTCCATATCTTTTACATTGGTTGAATTTTTAAGGATTTCCAATTGATTAATTAGCGCTAATTTTAGCTGAGTATTTCGGTGAAAATCATGGTCTTTTAATTCCTGATAAATTTTCATATTGTGAAAGAAAATTTCCAGCATGCGCGAATAATCACGTTGAATTTCGTCCCGCTTATCTCGTGGAATATCGCCTATTTTTTTCCAGGTTTCATGGATTTCTTTTTGTGCATTGTATGCTGCACCAATATTTTCTTCATTTTCAATGACCTCTTGCAATTTTTCAACCAACGATTTTTTATGTCTTAGATTTTCTTTTTCAAGCGCTTCCTTTAATGATTTTTGTTCATTCCTTTTCGTTTTAAACGCTGTATATTGAACATAAAAAGCATCTTTGAGTTCAGTAAAATCCTTTGATTCATATTGCTCACCCGATTCACCCGCATTTAATTGGTTGACTTGCTCTTTGTGCTCTTCTTCTAAAATAAAGTCATCAAATTTCACTTTAAGTTCTTGCGCTTCTTTTCCAATATTTAGTAAATCTTCAGCTTGAAGTAAAAGAGTAATTTCTTGAATAAAAGGATTAGTTTCCATAAGTAATAAGTTAGGCCAGTTGATTCATTTCAAAATTGGTAAGCGTCACAAATTGGTGCATGCGCTCATTCATGTCTTTTTCAGATATTTCAGTAAGGCGCTCCGTACCAAATTTTTCAACACTAAATGATGCCAATGCTGATCCGGCAATAATAGCTCGTTTCATGTTTTCGAAGGATGTATCATCTGTCGCCGCAATATACCCCATGAAACCACCTGCAAAAGTATCTCCCGCACCGGTTGGGTCAAAGACATCCTCCAACGGTAAAGCCGGGGCAAAGAATACGTGATCTTCATGAAACAATAAAGCTCCATGTTCCCCTTTCTTTATGATTAAAATTTTTGGACCCATGGCACGGATTACTTTGGAAGCTTTCATTAAAGAATATTCTTTTGATAATTGGCGCGCTTCTTCATCATTGATTATTAACACATCTACCATCGAAATGGTTTGCATTAAATCAGTTAGAGCTATATCCATCCAAAAATTCATGGTGTCCATAGCAATTAATTTTGGCCTACTTCCCATACGCTCAATCACTTGACGTTGAACCTGTGGAGAAAGATTTCCAAGCATCAGATAATCAGCATTCTGAAATTCTTCGGGCACAATTGGATCAAAATTTTCCAGGACATTCAACTCTGTAATTAATGTATCACGCGAATTCATATCATTGTGGTATTTTCCTGACCAAAAAAAAGTTTTTTCACCTTCTTTTATTTGAATTCCCGCTGTATTTATCCCTCGGGTTTTCATGAATTCTAACGTTTCCGTAGGAAAGTCATCACCCACAACTGAAATAATCCCTTGATTTTTTATGAAAAACGATGCAGACAAAGAAATGAAAGTCCCTGCTCCACCAACAATTTTGTTTGTTTTGCCAAATGGAGTTTCAATGGCATCAAAGGCAACACTACCAACCGTAACAAGACGCATATTTATTTATTTTGGAATGCAAAGATACAGCATTCGCATTTATAATTCTCCAATGCTGAGAATTATTCCTTAGTAAAAATGGTCACGTTTATTAGATAATGAAGAAGTGCACTTCATACAAAGTGTTTTATACGTAAAAGAGGGCGATTGATAGGTTGGTAAAGATTAAAATGTAGCCCGAAATCAAGTGATTAGTTTGCCATTTCGCTCATGAATTTAATGCGCATTAATCTCAATTCTTCCTCTGAGTACAAGCCATCAAATTCGTGATAGGCTGCAACAATATCGTCCGATTCAGCTTCTGAAAAATAGGTGTAAATTTCTTCTTGATTTTCACTATCCATCAATGTTTCAATGTAATAGTTTATGTTTACGCGTGTTCCTGATGAGACGATTGCTTCAATTTCGTCAATAATTTCAGGAAGTTTTTTTCCTTGAGAATGACCAATGTCTTCCAACGGAAGTTTTCGATCGATGTTTTGAATCAATTGGACTTTCAAACCAGATTTGTTTACCAACGATTTGATTACCATGTCTTGTGGCCGTTCAATATCATTTTCTGAAACATATTTCTCAATCAAAGCCACAAATGGCTCACCATAACGTGTCGCTTTTCCAGTTCCAACCCCTTGAATGTTTGTTAATTCGTCCAGAGAAATAGGATAATGAAAACACATGTCTTTCAAGGAAGGATCTTGAAAAATCACAAAAGGTGGAATATTTCTTTGTTTAGAAAGCGATTTCCGCAAATCCAATAACATTTCATATAAAACATCATCAAAGGCTCCTCCTTTATTCCCCGGGGAGATCAATGAATCATCATCATCAGTGTTCGAGAAATCTCTTTCTTGAATCAACATAAAAGGTTTTGGATTCAATAGAAATTCTTCTCCGTCCTTTGTTATTTTTATAATTCCGTAGGTTTCTATATCCTTAGAAATTAATCCAGCAACGGTGGTTTGTCGAATAACGGCATTCCAAAAATGCTCATCTTTTTCTTTCCCAACGCCAAATAGGGGTAAACTATCGTGCTGATAAGACTTAATATCTGAAGTGACGTTTCCTGCTAGAAACGCACAGTAATGTTTTGCTTTTTGCGATTTATTCAGTAGGTGCACGGCTTGTAATAACATTGAAACGTAAGCTGCACCTTCTTTTCGTTCTTTAGGATTTTTACAGTTGTCACAATTTTCGGAACATCTTTTTTCGTCGAATTGCTCGCCAAAATAATGAAGAACAAATTTCCTTCTGCACAGGGAAGTTTCGGCGTATGAAACCATTTCCCCCAATAATTGTTTTCCTATTTCTTGTTCAGAAACGGGTTTTCCTTGAAGGAATTTTTCTAGTTTTTCAATATCCTTATAACTGTAAAACGCAATACACTCACCCTCACCGCCATCTCTTCCTGCTCTTCCAGTTTCTTGGTAATAACTTTCAATCGATTTAGGAATATCATGATGAATTACATAGCGCACGTCGGGTTTATCGATACCCATTCCAAAAGCAATAGTAGCAACGATTACATCCGCTTCCTCCATCAAAAACATATCTTGATGTCTGGCACGTGATGTAGCATCTAATCCTGCATGATAGGGGAGTGCTTGAATCCCATTAACCTGCAGTAATTCAGCAATTTCCTCCACCTTCTTTCTGCTTAGGCAGTAAATTATTCCACTTTTGCCCGCTTGGTTTTTAATGTATTTTACAATTTGCTTTTCTACATCCCTTTTTGGCCTTATTTCATAAAACAAATTATCTCTATTGAATGATGATTTGAATACCTTAGCATCCAACATATTCAGGTTTTTCTGAATGTCATACTGAACTTTCGGGGTAGCTGTAGCCGTTAAAGCAATAATTGGAACAGTTGAAATTCGTTCGAAAATTTCGCGCAGTCTTCTATATTCTGGCCTGAAATCATGCCCCCATTCTGAAATACAATGTGCTTCATCAATCGCAAAGAACGAAACTTCAACCGAGATTAAAAAATCGATGTTTTCTTGCTTGGTGAGGGATTCAGGTGCGACGAACAACATTTTCGTTATTCCCGATTGTATGTCTTTTTTAACTTTAGTAATCTCTGTTTTTGAAAGCGAAGAATTTAGAAAATGGGCAACTGCTTCATTGTCGCTTACATTCCGCATAGAATCCACTTGGTTTTTCATTAATGCAATTAATGGAGAAACGATTATGGCAGTGCCGGTTGATATAAGTGCGGGAAGCTGATAACAGAGTGATTTACCACCACCGGTTGGCATGATGACAAAAGTGTTTTTTCCAGAAAGCACATTTTCAATAACAGCTTCTTGCTTGCCTTTGAATTGATCAAATCCGAAGAATTTTTTCAATGCCGCTTTCAGGTCAACTTTTTCTTCTGTTAAATAGGTGGGATCGGTCATAAATGCTTTTGAGTATTTACAGAATGTTTTTTGTATGCTAAATTTAAGTTAATTTTTTTAATTAGCCCCTATTACTTTTATTTTTATCAAATTGTTTGTTAAACGAATAGTACTATTTACACACTCTTGTTGTTTCATTGATTTCTTATATGAAAGCAACGTTAAAAATAAATTAATATCTTTGAAAGTATTGAAATCCAATAAAAGTAAAAAATGTACGACGAACGAATTGAATCATTCATGAAACTTGCCTTAGTGGATGGGGTTTTAACCGAAAAGGAAAGAGAGGTATTGATCCGTAAAGCAGTGGAAGCAGGAATAGATCAAGATGAATTTGAAATGGTTTTAGATGCCCAGCTGTTTGAAAAAAATGCTGATAAAACTGAGGGAGACCCAATTGTTGAGAAAGTGGCGACAGAAATGCCCCCTGTGATTCCAACTGAAATCAAGCAAACAAAATCAGATTTATCTAAATGTCCGGCTTGTGGTGGGGTTCTTCCTGCTTATGCGGCGCGTTGCACGGATTGTAATTTTGAAATTTCACAACGTGACACAAACGCTACGATTCAAAAATTATTTGAGATGCTGAATGAAATTGAGTCTTCTCGACAAGATGAAACCGATTTATCCAATCCCATGGCTGCTATTGGTAATTTTTACGCAAAATCATTCTCGAGTATTTTAGGCCCTGGAACTATTGAGCGTAAAAAAATGGAGGTTGTTTCTAGTTTTCCAATTCCAACAACAAAAGTGGACATGCTTGAATTCTTAGCATTGGCATTGCCAAAGGCAAAACAAAAAGGAAATTTTTTAACTCGGAATTCCGCTGAGAACAAAGTGCACAATGAAATGGTTCCTGTTTGGAAAACAAAATGCGAACAAATCATCATTAAAGCACGATTTTCGCTGAAAGAAGACCCTAAAATTCTTGATGAAATAAATAACTATGCAAAACAAATTGAAATAAATTAAATTATGGGTTTATTTAAAAGTTCAGAAGGTGGTTTTATGGATATCATCCGTTGTGATGAACCAGATTATTTAGTTTGGAAATGGCGTCCTGCGGGTAGTTCCGAAAATTCAATAAAGGAAAATTCCATTCGCTATGGGAGCAGCTTGCGCGCAAAACAAGGTGAAGTTGCCGTATTTGTATATTCGAAAGATGGAGGTGAAATTCAAGATTTTATTGTGGGGCCACATGATGAAACCATCAAAACAGCGAATTTTCCGATTCTATCAAACATCGTTGGAACTGCATTTGGAGGTCAAAGCCCTTTCCAAGCGGAAGTTTATTTTATTAATGTTTCAGGTAATAATCAGTTAAAATTTGGAATTCCTTATTTTGATGTCTTTGATCCACGCTTTCTTGATTTTTCAGTTCCTGTTTCTGTTCGTGGAACATTAACATTTAATTTAACGGATTACCAGTCATTTATCCAGCTGAATCGATTAATTGATTTTAATAAAGAAGATTTATTCAATCAAGTGAAAGATGCCATAACCAAAAGAATTAAACAAGTTGTAACCAATTTACCCAATGAAACACAAAGGCCGGTCATACAAATTGAGCGAAACATCATTGAAGTAAATGAGCGCATTACTCCAGAAATTCAACAGCGGCTCGTTTCAGATTTTGGACTCAATTTAAAAGCGTTGGATATTAGCGCCATTGAAATCAATAAGGAAACAGAAGATTATCAAAAATTGGCTGCCATTACAGCGGATCAAGTTACTAAGACTATTGATGCCCAAAACGCAGTGAATATCAAAAACTTGGTTGACACCCAAGAAATTAATGCACAGAATTTAGAAGAAACCCTTCGGATACAAAGGGAAGAGGTTCAACGCGCTCAAAAACTACAAACCGAAACTAATTTCATTAATACCCATGCGTTGAATCAGCAAGCAGATGTACTCAAAACAGCTGCCAATAGTTTAGGGGCGATGGGTCAAGTTGGAGGCGGCGAAGGTTCAGGAATGAATCCGGCGGGAATGATGACCGGAATGGCTCTCGGAGGCGCTATGGGAAATCAAATGGCAGGAATGATGAATCAAATGGGACAAAACATAAATCAAAATCAACAGGCTCCACCTCCTTTACCAACTTCCATTAGTTATTTCATTGTTTTGAACGGACAACAAGCAGGACCATTTTCAATGACAGAACTAACACAATTAGTTGCGAATAATCAGCTCACAAAAGAAACGCATGTTTGGAAAGCAGGGATGGGAAATTGGGAAAAGGCGGAGTTGGTTCAAGAGTTAATCTCGCTCTTCTCTCAAGTTCCACCACCCATTCCACCAACAATTTAACTATATTACGATGAATGATTCCGATTTTTTTTCAGTAGATAAACTCGTTGAATTTGGACTAGGATTGGCCATCTCTCGGCAAATGGTTGCTTCAATGAATTATACAATTAATAATTCCATTACACCAGGCGCGTCTCATGGATCTCCTTCCAATCTTTCTGCTGAATTGTTCTTTTTTGCACTTGAAAATCAAGCAATGGGACCATTTTCGGGGAAAGAAACCTTGGACTTGATACAAAATGGAAAGATAAACAAGGAAACGCTTGCTTGGAAACCAGGCAATGCTGCATGGAAAAAAATTGAAGAAATGCCAGATATATTGAAGTATATTGCACTTGTTCCACCCCAATTACCCTAACTTTTAACGATGAAAATTAACTATATTTTACTTTCTTTCGCAGTATCCATAGCTGCTTTGATGGCTTATGGATTTTTGTTAATACCGGCATTTTTTGAGAGTTCGACTAATTTTAAACTTACAATTGGTTTAAATATGTTTCTCATTTTTTCCCTTTGCCTTGCCCTTGGGATTGCAATATCAGGGCCTTCTCAAAAAGCAACATTACTCATCCGAACGGTTGGATTTACTAGTTTTATTTTATCTATCGGTATGTTTTTACTTTTAAAAATGTTGGTAGTGTCAAATGGAATAATCAATGTATTATCCGGACTTTTTTTCTTGTTCACACTGCTCATCACTGTTGCTCTTCAGAAAAGTAAGGTGTAACAATTTATTTCATGCGTAAAATTCAATTCGGGTTTCTTACTTTTTCATGCATTATTCTGTTCTCAGGAAACGCTCAAATGATTGATAATAAAGAAGGAAATGCGTTTTCTCAACTCCCGTTTTTTAATCAATCATTTATCTATAAAAACAAAATTAAACGCCTTAAAGGAAATTTTTCAATTACCAGCCCAACGACTTCAATTATGCAAACGGGTTTATATTCCGTATATGAATTCGATGATAAAGGCAGATTGAATTATACGCTGGAAACCTATCAAGGAACGGAAAGAAAAGATTCATTGGAAAATTTTTTCTTTTACAATGAAGCTAATTTACTTACGCAACATCGGAAAAAAGAATTCAATGGGTATACCTCGATACTAAATGAATACAATGAAGATGGACGCATTCAGAAACAAGTATATCAACGGGATATTTTGGATGAAAACAATCAAATAAAAGAATCTTTTATAATTAGCGAAGAGTCCATGAAATATGAGGTATCTGACCTGATGGAAAAACAAATCATTTATAATAATTACAATTTACCCTATCTGGAAATAACCCGAAAGTACAATGCTGATAAATACTTAATTGAAGAAATTGAACAATCGAGAACGACAGCGGGGGTTTATAAAAAAACATTCACTTACGATAATCATGGATGGGTAGAATCGATCAAAAAATTCAGTGGCGCATCTGAGGACCCAGTAGAAGAAAAAAGATTTAAGTATGACGCTTTTGGAAACGTAACTAATATTTATTCCTATTCCTTCGGCGATCTCAAAGAAGAAAAAGAAATTTATTACAATGAAAAATCATTCATTTTATCTAATATGCTCGTCATAGATCCCAAAACAAAGCGGGTGAAAATCTTACAATTCAAAGACAAGTTATTTTATAATTAATTGTAGATAGGTAAGAAAAGCCAATTAAAATCGGATGTTTATTATTTAATAATTGGTTCCTTTCAAGTAACTCGAAACATAAGTAAGTAGTTTTCCCCTCTTTCGCAACTTTATCAAGTGCAAAATGGTTAAATTTGTTTTAAATTTTATTAAAATGCAAGTTCCAGTTACGGTTTATACAGAAATGACTCCAAATCCAACCACTATGAAATTTGTGGCAAACAAATATTTATTGGTAAGTGGAGAATCTGTCGAATTTAAAAATAGTGCAGCATCTAAAGGGTATTCTCCTTTTGCGGAAGAGTTATTCAAATTTCCTTTTGTTAATGGTGTTTTCATTGCCGCAAATTTTGTTACGATAACTAAAACAGATAACGTTCCTTGGGATTTTATTACCATGGAATTGCGTGAGTTTGTGAAAAACTGGATTGCAGATGGAAACGATGTTTTGGTTCAAATGCCACCAGAAAAACCAGTAGTTGTAGAAAATACTTCAACCATTGCAGTTTACGAACCACACGAAATTGATGATACCATTCGTTCGCTACTTGATGAATATGTTAGACCCGCGGTTGAAAGCGATGGTGGTGCTATTGATTATAGAGGATTTTCAGACGGAAAGGTAACCGTGGTACTCAAAGGATCTTGTTCTGGTTGTCCTTCTTCCACTGCAACGCTTAAAGGGGGAATTGAAAATTTATTGAAACAACACCTACCTGAAGTACAGGAAGTTGTCGCTGAAAATGGATAGTAATTTATTGAATCAATGATAAAGTGGATTTCAATATTAATTTTACCTTATTTATTGGTTGCTTGTTCCTCCAATGAAAACGAGTTGCCGAAAGTGACTCAAGGAGGAAAAAGTTACGGGGGAGAGTTTCGCTTTATGTCATTGGAAAAAGTAACAAATCTCTTTCCGATGCATTCATTGGATTTGTATTCTCAGCGAATCAACACACAGATTTTTGAGTCCCTTTTCAAAGAAGACCCATCCGGCAAAAAAGTAATTCCTCACCTAGTTGAGGAACATTTCGTATCTGCAGATGGACTGAAACACACCATAAAATTACGAAAAGGTATTTATTTTCATGAAAACGACTGTTTCGAAGAAAAAACGAGAGAGCTAAATGCTGCTGATATTCAATATGTTCTGGAGTTTGCTTGTTCAGGCCTGTCGTTAAATCACCTAGCGCATTTATTGGTAAATAAAATTAAGGGGGCTAATGAATTTCACAAAGTTTCAAAAAAATCACTTTCTGCTACTCATATTTCGGGCATCAAGATTATCGATGAATATTCACTTTCAATTTTGCTAACTAAACCATACGCTGAGTTTGAAAAGATTTTGTCTCATCCAGGCTTGGGGATTTTCCCGAAGGAGGCCTACCTCCATTATGGTACGAAAATGTTGAAGAACCCGGTAGGTACTGGACCTTTTCAATTGGATAAAATGAATGAGGAAGGGATTCGACTTGAACGCAACAACCGTTATTGGAGAAAAGATTCTTTTGGTAATCAATTGCCTTTTTTGGCTTCTTTGAGCATGAAATACGTGAAAGATAAAAATAGCGAATTGCTGGCTTTTGAAAAAAATAAGGTGGACATAGTTTTGGAGGTTCCTGTTGAAAATGTGCAAGATCTTTTTGGTTCATTGGCAGAAGCTCAAAGAGGTAAAACGATACGCCACCGCATTTTTTCTCGGAAAAGTTCATCAATCAATTACTTGGCTTTTTCATTGGATAAAGAACCCTTCAATAACATCCATGTCCGCAAAGCATTTCAGTTGGCCATTGATCGAATTAAGATTGTAAATGATGTTTTATTGGGCGAAGGTTTTCCGGCAGTAAATGGGTTTATTCCAGCTATGGATGGGTTTGTTTCGGACTCAACAATCCAACTTCTATTTGATCCCGTAAAAGCAAAACAAGAATTAGCCGAGGCGGGCTATCCAGGTGGAGTAGGTTTCCCATCACTTAAATTATGGGTCAATTCCATGGTTGGTAGCTCAGTAAGCAAGTGGACAAGGGATATTATTGCTCAATTAAAAACGAATTTGGGTATTAATATTCAACTGCAATATTGTTCTTTTATTGAGAAAACGGAGGCAATTTCTGGAGGAGATGCTCTGATTTGGCGTTCCGGCTGGGTGGCAGATTATCCGGATCCCGAAAGTTTTTTAAGTATATTTTATGCTGAACACGCCAGTGTAAATCCTTATTGGGGAAATATTAGCACTACGAATTCTTTATTCGATGAAAACTACGAAAAATCGCTCGTTGAACAAAACACTCAGAATCGAATATTTTTCCTAAACCAATGCAATAAGATTTTAATGGATGAAGCCTTAGTAATTCCTGTTTACTCAGATGATTTTTTCGTTGTGTTGAATCTTATGTTGCGAGATTTTCAAGTGAATTCCCTGGAAACAATGGATTTATCAATGGCTTATTTTAAGCCTATCCAATAGCCTTTAGAATTTCTTCAATGTAATTCAAAACGCTTTCTTTTCCGTGCTTAGATGTACTTGATGTGGAGAAAACAGGAGGAATCGTTCCCCAAGATTTCGCTAATTCTTTTTTGAATTTCATTAAATTTCTTGAAAATTCAGAAGCCGATAATTTGTCCAATTTCGTAAAAATAATTGAAAAGGGAATTTGTTTTTCACCACACCAATTTATAAATTCGATGTCAATTTTCTGGGGTTCTAAACGGGCATCAACCAATACAAAAAGATTGATTAAGGATTCACATTTTATTAAATAGTCTACAATGAATTTTTCCCATGTAGCGCGGTCTTTTTTTGAAGCTCGTGCATAACCATAGCCGGGTAAATCCACCAAGTACCAATTCTCATTGATAATGAAATGGTTTATTAGTCTTGTTTTACCTGGTGTCCCTGAAGTTTTTGCCAATTTTTTGTTTCCGGTAAGCATATTGATCAAAGAAGATTTCCCTACATTCGACCTTCCAATAAATGCAAATTCCGGCTTACCATCTTTCGGGGCTTTTTTATAATCGGTGGAAGAAATTACAAATTCAGCCTGTTTAATTACTAACATAGGCCACAAAGTTAATGAAATATCTTTGGGAACTTGTGGATGGATTTAATTGAACACCTTGCATAATTCACTAATTTTTGTTTGTTAATGCCAATAATTAGAACGTATTTTCCGATTTGCAGAAACTCTATTGCGTCTGAAAATCGTTATCTTTGCAGAATAATATTGAAATTATGAGTTATTTGGAACTCTCTGAACAGGAGATACAACGACGTGAAACATTAAACAAGCTGAGGGATTTAGGTATAAATCCTTATCCAGCTGAATTATATCCAGTTAGCGATTTTTCGAAAGAAATTAAATCCAATTTCAACGAAGGGAAACAAGTTTGTTTGGCGGGTAGAATGATGAGTCAGCGAATAATGGGTAAGGCCTCGTTTGCTGAATTACAAGATTCAACTGGAAGAATTCAAGTGTATATCAATCGTGATGAATTGTGTCCGGGAGATGACAAAACTTTATATAATGAGGTTTTTAAACGGTATTTAGACTTAGGTGACTTTATCGGTGTAAAAGGATATTTGTTTAAAACCCAAGTTGGAGAAATCTCCGTACATGTTCAAGAATTCACTTTATTAAGCAAATCCTTAAAACCACTTCCTCTACCGAAAACGGATGCGGAAGGAAGAATTCATGACGCTTTTACTGATCCAGAACTGCGTTATCGCCAACGGTATGTGGATATGGTGGTGAACCCGGGAGTGAAAGAGATTTTCATTAAACGAACAAAATTGTTTAATGCAATGCGTCAGTTTTTTAATGATGCGGGATACATGGAAGTAGAAACTCCTGTTTTACAAGCAATACCAGGTGGGGCATCTGCTCGGCCGTTTATTACGCATCATAACGCATTGGATATTCCACTTTATATGCGGATTGCCAATGAACTATACTTGAAAAGATTGATAGTTGGTGGATTTGATGGAGTATACGAATTTTCAAAAAACTTCAGAAATGAAGGGATGGATCGTACTCACAATCCTGAATTTACAGCCATGGAAATCTACGTAGCATACAAAGATTACAATTGGATGATGCAATTCACAGAGCAATTGCTAGAACATTGTGCTTTGGCGGTGAATGGTACAACATCAGCTACTTTTGGTGAGTATTCAATCGATTTTAAAGCGCCATACAAACGGGTTACCATGCGTCAGGCGATCATTGATTTTACTGGATTCGATATTCAGGGAAAATCAGAAGATGAATTGAGAAAAGCTGCACTCAATATGGGAATAGCTGTGAATGAAACAATGGGCAAAGGAAAATTAATCGATGAAATATTTGGCGGAAAATGTGAAGGAAACTACATACAACCCACTTATATTACAGATTATCCCAAAGAAATGTCTCCATTGTGTAAGGCTCATCGAGATAATCCAGAATTAACAGAACGATTTGAATTAATGATCTGCGGCAAAGAGGTAGCAAATGCTTATTCGGAATTGAACGATCCAATTGATCAAAGGGAACGTTTTGAGGAACAATTGCGTTTGCAAGAAAAAGGAGATGATGAGGCTATGTTTATCGATCAAGATTTTCTACGATCATTGGAATATGGAATGCCTCCTACAAGTGGACTTGGCATTGGGATGGATCGATTGATTATGTATTTAACCAATAATGCTTCGATACAAGAAGTACTATTTTTCCCGCAAATGCGCGCAGAAATTGTGGCGCCAAAAATCGAGCTTTCTGCCACAGAAACTGAAATTTTTGAATGCATGAAAATTAATAATGAAATGTTGCTTTCGGAGTTGCGAGCAAAATTGGAAATGAGCAACAAACAATGGGATACAAGCATAAAAACACTTACGAAGAACAACTTATTGAAGGTGTCTAAAGAAGAGGATTTATTATACATACGGTTGGTTTAAATTTAATTATTACCATGAAAACGAAGGAGGAAATTGTTCAAAATTGGTTGCCTCGTTACACGGGTAAACAGCTAGGAGATTTTGGAAAGTATATTTTACTGACCAATTTTTCAGGATATGTGAATTTATTCGCCGTTTGGAACGAGGTAGAAGTGGAAGGCACTGATCGTCCAATGCAATCCGCGACAAAAGACGGTATTACGATTATCAATTTCAGCATGGGAAGCGCTATGGCAGCAACGATTGTAGATCTGTTGTCTGCTATTGAACCAAAAGCTGTTTTGTTTTTGGGGAAATGCGGTGGATTGAAAAAAAAGAGTCAGGTAGGCGATTTAATTCTTCCTATTGCAGCCATTCGTGGTGAAGGTACTTCTAATGATTATTTTCCGCCCGAAGTGCCCGCTTTGCCCTCCTTTAATTTACAAAAAGCAATATCCTATACCATTCGCTTAAGCGGAAGAGATTATTGGTCTGGTACAGTTTACACCACCAATCGGCGCGTTTGGGAACACGACGAAAAATTCAAAGAATACCTCAAATCGATACGAGCAATGGCAATCGATATGGAAACTGCAACGATTTTTAGTGTAGGATTTTTCAATGAAATTCCAGTTGGGGCTTTGCTTTTAGTAAGTGACCAACCCATGACCCCCGAAGGAGTAAAAACAGAAACGAGTGATCAAAAAGTAACCTCTGAATTTGTCAATGACCACATACGCATTGGTATTGATTCATTAAAGGAACTTCAGAATACGGGAATTTCCGTTAAACATTTAAAATATTAATACAAATAAGAAAGGCGCCACATTGTGACGCCTTTCCGTTGTAGTAGGCATAATATAATTATGCACTGGTAGATTCTGAAAGTAATTCTTCTTCAGAACCTTTGTTTTTTCTAAAAGTTAATTTGTCTTTAATTCTATCTACAATGTAATACATCATAGGCACAACAATGATTGTAAGGAACATGGAGCTTGTTAATCCTCCAATTAATATCCATGCCAACCCGTTTTTCCATTCAGCACCAGAACCTTTAGCCAAAGCAATAGGAATCATACCAATTACCATGGCAATTGTGGTCATTAAAATTGGGCGCATTCGTTCTCTAACAGATTCAAGTAGTGCGTCGTAAGTGCTTTTTCCTTGTGTTTTCAGATGATTGGTGAAATCGACAATTAATATTGCATTTTTAGCTACTAACCCAAGTAACATTAGCATACCTAACATCGTAAATATACCCATGCTTGATGCGGTTAAATTCAAGGCTAAAAAAGCACCTATTAGGGATACAAGAATTGAGAAAAGAACGACGAAAGGATAGATGAAATTATCATACAGGGCAACCATGATGAGGTAAACAAGAATTAATCCAATACCCATTGCTGTACCCAATGCTCCCATGGATTCTTTTTGTCTTTTAACCTCACCTCCCCACAACATACGTATGTTCTTATCCAATGGATTTTTTTCTAGGTATTTCTCAATTTCTGTAGCAACTGTACCTGAAGCTGTACCTAAAACATAACAACGTATAGTCGTATTAGAAATTCTATTTTTTCGTTCCAAGGATCCATTGCCATTATCAACGGTAATTTTTGCGAAATCAGCCAATCGGATTTGTTTTCCATCGTTCGTACTAAATAACATTTCTTCAATATCTTTAGCACTTTTTCGATCGAATTTATCCATCATAATTTGAATATCGTATTCTTCTCCTTTGTCATCAAATTGAGCATCATCATTTCCGGTTAGTGCATTTTGTAATTGCATTCCAACAGTAACAATTGGCAAACCTAAAGCCCCCATTTTTTCCCTGTCGAGTTCTACACGCACCTCCGGTGTTACATCATCTGTGGAAATGGTTGGGTCTTTAGAGCCTTTCATAGCTTGAATTGCATTTTTTAACCTTCGCGCTTCTTTTAGCAATAAATCATTATCATCTGAGGATAAGAAAATTTCTATTGGTGCTTCCTCAGATTCAACCATGCCCATATTCAATGCTTTTACCTCGATTCCTGGATATTTAGCTTCAATTTTTTTTCGTATTTCACTCATGTAAATGGCTGTTGGGAATGTGTTTTGCATTCCTTCCTTCATTTTAACTGTAATTTCAGATTTGTTTTCTGCACCAAATGCTGCTGCGCCCATCCCTGAACTTGGACCACCAACATTGGAGAAAACCACATCTACCACATCTTTTTGCGCTAAGATTAATTGTTCAATTTCTAAAGTAGTTGCATTATTCTCTTCAAATGTAGTACTCTTGTCGTACTTCAATTTCACCATGAATTTTCCTTGATCGCCTTGCGCAACAAATTCTTGACCAACGATTCCTAATCCCATACTTGCCATACTAGCCACAAATAATGCAAGAATACCTACCCCCATGATTATCTTGTGGCGCAGTGACCAGGCTACTAAACTTACATATGAATCAGTAAAAATGGTTACCCTTCTTTCAAACCATAGCAGAATTGCATGTAAGGGATTCCTTGGATTTAGTTTGACGTCTTTAGCAAAACGAGAGGCTAACCAAGGTGTTAAGGTAAAGCAAACGAACAAGGACATTAACGTTGAAATAACAACGACAATTGAAAACTGACGTAGGATGTCGGAAATAACGCCATCTATAAAAACAACCGGTGAAAAAACAACAACGTCCACCAACGTAATTGCCAAGGCGGTGAATCCAATTTCATTTCTACCATCTAAAGCTGCTTGTCTCTTGTTTTTTCCCATTTTTAGGTGACGGTAAATGTTCTCCAACACAACTATTGAGTCATCCACCAGAATTCCAATTACCAATGACATCGCCAATAAAGTCATTAAATTCAATGTGTATCCTAGTAAATACATGGCAATAAATGTAGAAATCAAGGAAGCAGGAATGGAAATCAATACAATAAATGCGTTTCTTAAACTATGAAGAAATAATAACATGACTGCTGCTACTAATAAGACGGCAAGTTCCAAATCGTGTATTACTGCATTTACCGAGCTTATTGTTGGAATTGAAGTATCTGTTGCAACGGTGAATTTAACTCCTTCTTTTTTGTATTTTTCCTCGATTTGTTTAAACCGTTCTTTAGTAGCATTGGACATATCCACGGCATTGGCATCGCTTTGTTTCATAACCCGTAAACCAACTCCATTTTCACCATTGTAGCGACTTATGGCGATTTGATCCTCTTTAGAATCAGCAATAGTAGCGACATCTTTAAGTCTAACAATTGAGTTATTACTGGCAATGATAATATGATCCCCCAATTCCTTAACAGACTTGAATTTTCCAGACAAACGAACGGTCATTTGTTCACTTTCGTTTTTTACTTTACCTGTTGGGAAATCAACATTTGCAGCTGCGATCGATTGGTTGATATTTCCTAATGTTAGTCCATATGCTTTAAGTTTTTCTGCATCTATGTCCACTTTAAATTCCCTTCGCTCTCCGCCGATAACTTGCACTTCTGCAACACCTTTGGTTTGTTTTATGGAGGGCAAAAGTTGATTGTCCATTAATTGCATGAAATCTCTATCCGTCATGTTCGGCGCAATTGCACTCACTTGAAGAACAGGCGCCGCATTTGGTTCAATTTTAGCCAGAATTGGTTTTTTAGCCCCTTCTGGCAGCTTATTTTGAACAGTATTAATTTTTCGTTGTGCATCCTGTAACGCTTCATCCATATCGGCGGAAGGCTTAAATTCTAGGAGTACAACGGAGGCATTATCCAACGAAAAGGAGGTAACCTCAGAAATATTCTCCAATCCACTCAAGGCATCTTCCAACTGCTTTGAAACTTGATTTTCAACTGTAGCTGGCGATGCACCCGGATAGGTTGTTGTAACCGTTAAAATGGGAGGTGAGAAATCTGGAAGCAACTCATAACTAAGCTGATTGTAACTAATCAACCCTCCACCAATAAGTATTGTAAAAATTACAATAATAAAAGAGGGGCGTTTTATCGATAATTCGGTAATTGTCATTTTAGTAACTCTTATTTCAGTTTAACGTTCGAATTATTTTTCAAATTGACTTGTCCTTTGATTACAACTTTATCATCTTCAGTAACTCCAGAAACAATTTCCATAAAATCACTATCGGATGTTCCAGCGTTGAATCCGGTCAACAAGGCTTTTCCATTTTTCACCACATATACTTGCGGGTTTTTGGTTGAACCAACTAAAGTTTTACGCGGTATTGAAAGCGCATTATGAATAGTTCCATTTGCTAATATTGCCGTTCCAAACATTCCAGATCGTAACTCGTTGGATTTATTGACAACTTCAATTTGAACTTTTACATTGTGTGTTTTATCTGCTTGAACTGATATTGTTTTAATCGTTCCTTGAAGCGTTTGGTCAACAAGAACATCTGTAGTTACTTCCACTTTTTGACCTAACTTGAATTTATTAATATCCCTTTCAGGTATGTTAACTGCTAATTTTAATATGGAAATATCAGTAACTTCTAATACAGGCATGCCAATTCCAATAACGGATCCAAGATCAACCATTTTTTTAGTTACCACTCCATTAAATGGAGACAAAATGGTACAGCCCTTAATTTGTTTTAGCACTTGTGCTTTTTGAATCTCCAAGCCACGGATGGCTAATTCTATTTTCTCCAATTGAATATCTGGTGCCGCATTTTGTTCTGCTAGGATTCTGTATCGAGCCTCATCTTTTCGCTGACCATCCAAGTTTACTTCTATTGTTTGAAGTTGTAAACGCAACATTTCGTCATCTAATTTAGCAATTACACTGCCTTTTTTGATAGCATCTCCTTCGTCGAAACTGATACTAAGAACTTTTCCTTGGCCTTCCGAACTAATCGTTGCTTGTTTGTTTGGCTCGAATGTTCCCAAGTATGAAAATTGACTATCAAAGGTATGATACAAAGGTTTTGTTGTTTCCACTAGCACCGCAGCATTCACATCATGAATGTAGATTTTTGCAGCTACTTCTTTTTTGTTGCTAAATAGTTTGAAAATCGTCGCAATGATTAATGCAATTGCGATTAGACTAACAATTATTACTCTTTTGTTCATTGTATTTTGTGTTTATTTGATATTTCCGATTGATTTTAAATAGTGAATTTCAGCTTGACGCAATTTGACATACGTGCTCACAACATTCGTTTGTGCCTGTTGCACGGCATTGTCTGCTTGAATTAGATCATTCGTACTGATGGTTCCTTGCTTATATTGATTTTCTGTTTGCGTGTAAATTTTTTCAGCAATTTCTAATTGTTCCTTATTCAATTTCAACGAATTTGTTTGATTTTCAATTTCTCTTTTTGCATTTAGTGTTGCAAGATCGAGTTGTTGTCTTACCATCATTTCCTGATTGTCTAGTTTTTCTCGATTTAAGACATTCATTTTATGTTTGTATACTTTTTCAAGCCCATCAAATAAGGTCCAGTCCAAGCGCAATCCAATAAAAGCAGACTCAATTCCTGTCCGGAAATTATCGGCTGGCTTTAGATTGTAGGTATAGTTATAGGCCGCATAAAAAGAGAGATTGGGAAAATAGGCCATTTTATTCCCTTTTCGTTCTTCGAGATTCATTTCTTTCTGCGCGTTCAATAAATCTAATTGTGGCCGATAAACAGAGGTTGTATCAATTAAAATGGTTTTCTCTATCAATTGATCAGATAATAACGTGATTGTGTTTTTGGTGGGAATGCCTGTTAAAATGCGCAAGGCATCTTCAATTTGAACGGTGGTAGAAGCCAGATTTTGAAGAGAATTTTCTAACGTAAGTCGATTCATTTTCAATTTGTCCAATTCGATTGGAGTAATTAAGCCTTGCTTCAACATATTGGTCATATTGGCCACCAATTTCTCTAAATTCAGCAGATTTTTCTCAATGTAATCTTTCTGTTTATTAATTGCTTGTATATTGAAATACGCATTTGCAACTTGGTATTTCACCTCGTCTTGTGTCATTTTCAATTGGACATCTACGATTTTTTTGTTGATGTCTAGTGCTGCCAACCCATAATTTAATTGCGAGTTATATATAATTTGAGTCAATTGAACTGTATTGCCTAGGTTGTATGGAACCCCAAATTTAACGGTGGAATACGTTCCTGGTGCCCCCCCAAAAAATGCTGCTGGCACAACTTGTCCTGGAATGATTGCGTTATACTTGTAATCACCCGCGGCCGTAATTTTCGGCAATCGAGAAGCGAGATAAGCGTTCTTTTGTTTGACATTAATTTCAATGTCTAACTTAGCGTTTCTTATGGACGAATTTGCTGTATCCGCCATCTTTAATAATTGTTCTAAATTATATGTTTGGCCAATGACTGAATGACCCAATAGAAATAGGATTCCAAAAGTTAATCCTTGGATTAACTTGTTTTTTCTTTTATTCATTTGATACTTTTATTGGAAATAAATAATTTAAAATCATTTCCTTAATGATTTCTTTGTGTTTGATGATTTGCATGTCGTATTGTGCATCCGTCATTCCATGCAATTGTTGGGTTAATAAGCGCGCCATAAACGGATGTTGACAATTTGCCATAATAATCATTGTGAGGCTCACCATGTCCACTTGTCGCATTTCACCACTCATTTGAGCATTTGCCGCTTCAACAAAAACACCTGTTTGAGCGAAATTATTTAAGGTTTCATGAATTTGTAATTCAGCGTCTTTATTTCGAGCCATTTCATTCAGCACAAAAGTTGGAATCTCAGGGTGTTTAGTGAGGAATTCATATTCTCGGTCAATTAATAAGCTAACTTTTTCTTTTAAGCTTAATTCCGTTGAAAAAACTTCCATCATACTCAACATAAAATCATGCATCACTGTTTGATAGATGATCAAGAAAAGTTGGTTTTTAGAACGGAAATAGTAATTAACCAATGCCACATTCATCCCTGCTTCTTTCGCTATTTCACGGGAGGTACAGCCAGAGAACCCTTTGCTAAGAAAAACGCTTTTCGCAGCCTCTTTAATTTTTTCCTCAGTTGTTGATGCCTTATACATAAATTAATATCGTTGCAAAAATAAACAAAGATTTTAAACGCTTGTTTAAAACAAATCGTTAAAATTTGAAAAATTTTGGGTTTCCGGTTGATTTTACAAATACTTTAAAATAAAACCGAAGTTAATTTATGATCCTTGATAGTTGATTTTCAACTTGTTCAATCACCGTATGATGGTCAAATTTCTCGGTACTTTGAAAGAGTTCATTGTTCGACCATTTTTTTTCTTTATCGAAGAAATAAGTGATTGCTTCTGCCAGAGATTCGGCATTTCCTGGTTCAAATAAAAAGTCCAATTTTCCATTTTCAAGCAATTCAATGGTTCCTCCTGAATTGCTACCTATCACCGGAGTATTACTTGCCAGTGATTCTAGCGTTACCATACCAACGGTTTCTGATTTACTGGCCATCACAAACACATCAATTGCTTTGTAAAATGTGGCAATATCCTTTCTGAAAGGTCGAATAAAAATGCGTTCTTGAAGTCTGTTTGTTTTTATGAATTGTTCAATTTCTAAATTATACGCTTCTCCTTCATTATGAGTTGGGTCACCTAGAAATAAGATCGAGATTTCGTTCTTTTTTAATTTACTGATAGCTTGTAACAAAAGTAATTGACCTTTTTGCGGATCAAATCTTCCTGCTAGTCCAATGATTAATTGATTTTGGGGCAACAATAACGTATTTCGAGCTTCCTCTTTAGAAAGACTTTCAATAAATGGTGAACGATCTAATCCACTTGGAATTACAATAATTCGATTTCTAGGCATGAAGGTTTTTTGCTCTACCTGTTCCTTCAACCAGTTAAGCGGGCAGGACCAAGTGTCCAACAATCGAAATCGAATAGTATGTAGGATATTCTTTTTGGAAACGCCTAGTTGCATTTCCATGAAATAATGTACTTTGAACGAGTATTTACTCCAAAACTTGGCCGCAACCGATACACTCATGTCTTTCACATCGCGTAAAATGAGGTGCTCAATTTTATTTTTTGACAAGTGTTCTCTGAGTTGTCGTGCTGCCTTAAAGTCGTAGTATTTTCTATGCTTTTCAATTTTCTGAAATGGAATGTGGTGTTCTTCACAAAACTTCTGAAATGAACTATTTTCTCGTCCTAATGCTAAAACGAAATGTCCTTTTTGAAGCATCCACAGCGCATTTTTGGCTTGGTTCATTTCTAAACCTCCCCAACTTTCTGTTCCGCAGATGTAAGCTATTCGCATTGTTTAAAGATAAGTAATCCAATGATATTTGCTAGACTGCTTTATATCGATAATTACTGTATCGCTCAGATGTATTTCATTTTCGTTTCGTTAAATACTTTTACGTTGGTTTTGGTTAAGCGTTTTTTGGAATATTTTTCTTCTTTCAGCTCGTAATATCCAGCTTCTGACTTTTTAAAAGAAATGCGGGTTTCTTTATCTTCCGTTCCGCCAGCTCCTTCATCATTTGTTGATTTTTGTGCGGCGTAAATTACTTTTAATGAATTTTCGACTACTCCAACCACAACGCGTTGTTCTTCCATATTTCCTTGACCCATATAACCGCCAGATACTGTAGCGCAGATGTTTTTAGAGCCAAACTGTTCAAATCTTTCCAATTCACCATACCCTCCAAAACCGGATAGAATCTCCACGTTTTTCTTTAAGTCGATGCGGTTCCAACGATCTCCTTCGTATTGAAATAATCCAATATTCATAGAGCCTGCAGACAGGTGAAAATCATTTGGGTTGGTAATTCCCATGGCGGCTAGTAAGTAATAGTCCTGTCCGATGGTGTAATATTGCTTACCAACAATTTTAAATTCTGGTTTTAATGAAGCATCATTCTCATTTACAAAATCAGACCCCAAACTACTGCGTGAAATATTGAAAAGTTTGATTAAATCATTGTCGTTTAGTGGATTTTCAGAAGTGGTAGAAAGTCTCAAGGTATTTGCCTCCAAGGAATCTGCACTTTCTTTATCCGCTTTTGCTTTATCAAGGGCAGCTTGTGCTTCTTTTAATTTTTGCTTTTCTTTATCTAGTTCAGCTGTATTCGTTTCTGTGCCTCCACAATTTGAAAATAACACCAACAAAGCTAAACTCACAGCAATTGACCCGATTTTTTTCATAATGACTTAATTTTTTTTATGATACAATATTCCAAGATAAAGATAATTCTTTCGCACAGAAAATGAAAGGAATTAATAATAATACGGCAAAAGCTTAAATGGATCGATTGTTAGTGAAACCATCAGTACATTATTGCTATACAAGGCAGTCTCACCTTCAATTTTCCCTAGACTCAAACGAATGGAAGGTTTTGCAGAAAGCCAACCTGTTAATCTAAAGTTTACACCCAATTCCAATGTTCCAGCACCCACAATGTCGTCCATTCCGCTATAAAAAATACCGGCTCCAATCAGTCCATATGGAGCTGTTTTAGCTAAACCATGTGTATATCCTGCTGCAAAACCTAACCAAATAGATTCATTCGATGACCCCCCCAAATATCCACTGGTTGTAAAACCAAATGCATTAATGTAGGCCAGCCCTAATTCTCCCCCAACTCCAGCGGAAGGATAATTATCTAAACACCCTAATCCACTTAAATTTAGCAGAATGCCCCTTGGCTTGTTGTAAATAAAACTCTTTCTTTTTTGCTCTAGAAAAAATGGCTTATTTCCTTTTTTTGATCCAAACCCGCAATTTTCAATTCGCGAGTAACGTGTCAATTCCGTGTTCAATTCTTGACAGTTTAAAAATGAAAAAAAGAAGAGTAACCCAAAGCACAAATAAACATCTTTTTTCATTTAGTAACTGATTTTAATCAAATGTATTAAATTTATCATTCTTTCAGCTTTTTAAATTGAATCAAAATATTTACGTATTCAAAGGAATATGGAAAAAACATCCTTCTTTGCATAATAAAATATAGAAACGTATGAATTGGCAAGTACAAAACAATCGCTTAACGAAGCAGTTTACATTTAAAAATCAGACCCAGTTAGCTCATTTTTTGCTTCAAGTTGCCAAGCACTCCGATAAAGTTCAGCACCATCCAGATGTTTCTATTTTCAATTGCTCAAAAATGAAAATAGAATTATTTACGCATGACAAAAATGAAATTACAGCATTGGATTATGAATTGGCGACATTCATCGATTCGATAGAAATGGAGGATTATACTCAACAATAAATCATTCGTCTATTACAAGTGATATCTTGGTGATTTTTTAATGACGGCTAATTAGGCAAGGAATTTTTTGAGGAATTTTCACAATCATTGATGCTGATGGCATCTTCCGTTAACATTGGAAGTACTGCGTCTGCACCGCGTCCCTTTTTTTGTTATGCCGCTGCATTGAACGCCCGTTGTATTTGATTTATAGCTTTTGCTAGTGGATTTCCACGACCAACAGGGAATACAAACTGTTTTTTCTAGGAGTGCTTCTTGATCATCTGCCAACAAATGAAAAAAATCGATACCGGTAATTTTTTCTACGCTATCAATAGATAGGGCAAATTGTTGTAGGGGAATACTTGAGGATGCGTTGGGTAATACAAACCCAATTCCTTTGATGGAAGGTTCCCTGTAGTCTAATATCACTTTGTAGTAGTATTTCGGAATGGCCACTTGATTCACTCCAATGGTGGGGAGTCCTGGGGTCAAAACAGGCCCGGTAACCACATAAACCGATTCATTTTCGTTGGCCCAGGTGCGTACTAAACTTTCTAAGTTCTTCCATATTCCACGATTGAATCCCGGTAGTTGGGGACTCATATTGGAAAAATAAAACGATTCAATCATGGTAGTGGAAGACCATCCCATATCAGCGGCTGGAGCCAAATGTCCTCTATCAAATCCGGATTTTTTATAGTCGGCATCCGTGGCAGAACCGGTTGAAACTGCTGGGTCTACCAAAAATTTATTGGTTCGTTCAAATGCTTTTTGAGTTTCTTCTGCTGTGAGTTCATAAGCCACCCAATTTGCTTGCTCATACGTTTCATTATACGACAATGCATAGCCGGTATGCGTGATAACTTGTTCCCCTTCACGAAAAAAGGGAATTTCAAGGTGTTGGATCAGTGAATCGGTCGTTGATTCCTCCACGTGTTGTTCCACTGCTGCTTCGGGTAAATCCTGTTCAACTCTAGACGTAGGTTTGTTGGTTTCCGTGCAGCTTTCTCCAAAAAACAACAACAGAATAATTCCCGTACTAAAAAAAAGGGTGCTTAAAATTTTCATCCAAGTGGGGTATATGTTCTGTTTACAACATGCGAATTTAGAACAATTCAATTCCTGAACAAAATGGTGCAGCCGGTTGGCAGTCACTTTTTTACTAAGTCTTTCAGAAAGAGGCTATGTTAATCTTTCAGTATTCTAATTTGCGAAAATCATAGACTTTCTGGCAATCTCTTTTCCATCGACAATCAGCGCATAGATATAAGTACCCGTTTTGCCATAACCATGTTCATAAAAAGTTTCATTTACACCAAGCTTTAAATCTATTATAAGAGATTCAACCTTTTTTCCACTCATGTCAAACACGCTAATTTCTGCTTTTTTATATCCCACGGGTTGATTAACAACAACTCCAATAATTGTTGCTTCATCAAATGGATTTGGGCGATTTTGCAATAACTCAATCGGAGAAACTGTTTCTTGTTCAAGTTCCGGAACTGAAATTTGGCTATTTTGAACCAACACTTCTCTAGAAAATAGGCTTTCTAACCCATTTTCATCAACTGAAGCGACACTGACGTAATACACATTTGTAACTGGAGGAAAAATAGTGTCGTAGTAACCTGCAATCGTGTATACTGAATCCCAATCGTTGGTTGCGGAGCGAATCCCGACACGATAGCTTGCATATTGAGCCTCTTGCGTTACATGAATTAATATTCCGGGACCGGGAATTGTCGTACAATTAAAATCAGGTTTTTTAGGTCCAAGAGCCGCAATTGTTGCCCCTGCACCATTTATACACGCATTTCGTGCTAAATAATTAAAATCAACAAAAAAACTATCAATAGTACCATCCAAATCAGTATCTATACCCAACACATCATCCGATGTATGTTGCCTATCGGCATATCCAGGCCCATTTGAAGCATCTCCATGTTCATTTGCAGATGTAAAGCGACAAGAAGCAAACCCGTTCACACGAAATGGAATATGATCTCCTCCTCGACCAGAACGATCTTCGCTAGACATAATGGTTACCAACATCGGAACACTCACCAATGGCTTTAGCTCTTCCTTATATTGTAATTTAATGAAACGAGCCAATTGCTTATTTGCTGAATTAAATCCGCCGTAAGAAAAAATTCGAACTTGAGTAGAATCAATATTATTTAATCCGGGACAAGAAGGGGCAGAAGATGTTTGTCCACAAATGACTCCGCCAATCACATCGTTGTTAAATACAGCTTTCACGGGAATATCATTCAGATTACAATAATCAGCTAAGGCATCGGCACCATACAAACCTTGCTCTTCGCCAATGGTTAACATAAAAACAAGTGTGTTTTTATAGATGCACTTACTCATTACCCGTGCCAATTCTAGAACAAGCGCTGAGCCAGATGCATTGTCTTCTATTCCTTGCGCTTGACAAGTAATATCACATTCATTTTCGCAACGACTGTCCATGTGACCTTCAATAACTATCACTTCATGATTGGAGGTATCTGTACCGGGTAAAACCGCAATTACATTTCGATGTTGAATCACGCCGCAAATATCTTTGTCAAATTGAAAATACGAGGGAACAAGCCTGTTTTCAGCTTGAGAACTAAAATTGGAAAATTTCTGAAAGGCCCAACGTCTTGCCGCGCCAATTCCTGTTGTTGTTGAAACGGTATCAGAGGCAGAATTTCTATTTTCGAACGAAGCTAATTTTAGAATATAGGACTTCAGCGAGTCTGCGTTTACGTTATTTTGAATGAACGAAACAATAGCATCGTGTTGATTGATTGGGGAGGATGAAAGGTAGTTAGAGGGATTATAATTTCCTTTTATTAGTTGTTCTGTCAAGGGAGTTGTGAAAACAATATTTGTTTGGGATAGACCCACAAAACCAAGAATTGGAAAAAAGAGAATGAATAAAAACAGAGTTGAAAGAGACTTCAAAGAGTAAAATTGAATCATATTTTATGGCATTTAGTAGGATTAAAATTAGTGATAATTTTTTCAGAAATTCAATTGAAGTAAAAGCCTAAATCTTTTAGTGGTTTCAGTAGACATTCTTTCAACACTCGATTTGCCCAAATGCGGAATTGGGTTGCCTCGTTTAGAATTAACCCTATAACTAACTGAAAGGATTGCATCTAGGTTGAAATGTTCAACAGAATATGTTTTAACATCGTTTGCAGTTGTTGCAAAAAATGCAACAACTGAATTGCGATCTAATTCATTTTCAATAAAAATATTCTTTAAACGCCTAGAAATTAAAGATTTATCTCTTTCAAATAGCGATGATATTTGATTTAATTGTGAAAAAAATAATAAGAACCCAGACCCAACTTCTGAACCAGATTGTGATTGTGACCGAGTGGTCCAAGTAAATTCTTTTACATCAATAGGTGATTGCGTAAGTACATCTGGAACTCATATTTTTGGTCAAGTTATTACAATTAATGATTGTACTCAAATACAAATAAATGGTAATTGGTCTCAATGTGAAGGTGATGCTCTACCGGTTGTTGGGGAATGTTTTGTGCACTAAATATTATTTTAGTTTTTATGTCATTACTTAGCGAAATTCCCATCGTGGAATTAAATGATCAATTAATCAAGCTGGGTTTAAAGGTGCGAGAACTTCGTTTATCTAAATCTTTAAGTCAAACGGATTTGGCATTTAAAATTGGAAAAGACCAACCATCCATAAACAGATTGGAGAAAGGGAAAATTAATCCGAGTATTTTATATCTTTTAGAAATTGCAAATGGTCTCGAAATACCGGTAAGTAAACTGTTGGAGGAATTTTAAAGCCTACTTCCCCCTAGAAGCATGGAAAATGTCACTCCAAGTAACTACGCATAGATAGAGATTTACTTTTTTGATTGCTTTAGTATTTCAGATTTATAATCAGTCGTAAATCCTGATTTTTCTGCTCGGTCTAGCTTGAGACGAATTAAGTCAATTTGCTGTTGCTGATTTCTTGCCTGACGAATTAAATCATTAACTAATTCACTCTTACTTGAGTATTCTTTATTATCAATTTGACTTTTAAGCCATTCATCATTTGGTTCAGTAAAGGAAATACTTTGTCTTTTCATAACGCTTCTTTTGTGGTGTAAATATACACCAAAAACGCACCAATAATAAATTTATTTTTAGAAAATGGTTGGAAAAGAAAATCGTTGTAAAATGATAAGGTATTTTATGAAATCTATTTGCCAATACAAAACTTGGAAAAAATAGCACCAAGTATATCCGTATCGATATCAATCTGACCGGTAATATTCCCGAGTTGTTTTTATACCAAGCGAAAGGCACGCTTCATTTGTTCTATTTCGCTGTTGCTGATGCCATGCTTCTTAGCAACAGTGCGCCAGTTGGCTATTTCATTTTGTATTTGCGTTAAAAGGATCGATGCAGAATCTTTTTTCAATTGGTACAGATGAGCTGTATCGAGAGCTAAAGTAATGTCTAACTCATTGCTGTTTTCGGAGATATTTAAGGTTAGTCCATAGCCCATCTCATTCGGATTCATGTCAAAAGCGGGAGATAAACGCCATCCTTTTTCTGAAAGTAAAAATCCATGATTACGCATGTGATCGTCTGTGTTTGACACCAAAATGTTAAATACCAACCTACGCCAAAGCTGTTCCAAATCATCTTTTGCCGCAGGACTTTGTTGTATAATGAATCCAACTAAATCAAGGTATCCAACACCTTCCTCGTGATCTACACCATCCTGAAGTCCCAACAATGTCATAGCAGAAGCAAAGTGAATGCGCCTTTGGTCCGCCGTTCTATCAAATCGTTTGGATAAAAAAGTATGGTGCTTCCCTGAAAATTTTTGTAAACGTGTTTCGGCAACATGAATGCCGCAAGATTTTGCCAATTCGTTCAATACCATTTCCCAAGCACCTGCATTTTTTTCATCTCGTGAACTTGGAAATTTTGCAATCCATAATTGTTCTTTATCATCCATCACACTGGCTTTTGGTCTTGCTCCTCCCAACGAAGATCCTGGATCAATTAGCATACTTAACCAGTGCGTATATTCGGGATCATTGACAGCATCATCACGCTCTAATTGCAGACTAGCGTACTCTAATTCGCGAAGAGAAGTCCATGGTGGAGTTGCCATTTGTTTTTGATCATTCATGAATAGTCCATTGTCATCCATAAATCGTATACCACCCATTCGATGTCCGTCAAAAACCCCTAACAAAAAATCACTTTCAAAAAGTGTTCTTTCCTCTCTTCCATCTTTTTTCGCTTGCCAAGCCTCTCTTCTCCGCATCAATAGTCGTCCCCAACGATCGGGCGAGGAATCAAGGAAAATTCCAAAATTATTTTTCTCCAACGGTAGATATTGTTTACCCTTATAATAACCCAAGTGTGGATCCAAAAATAAAATCGGATTTTGTTTATTTATCCACGTCTCAGTATATTCAAATGAAAATATTTCCTTCCCACGTAAACGTTGAGCGGTTAAAACTCCCATCAACTGAATTTCTTTCAAGAAATGCCAATCCGCATAAACCCCTATTTTTAGGGGCTCACCATTCAATTGTTTCGCAACTTGGTCGCTTTGTTTCATGATTTTTTCGATTGTTTGGGTACACGATTTTTGGTCATAATCCCAGCATCTTGTAGCTTTCTTCCCAAGGGATCAGCCGCTGCTACTTTGGACAAATCTTTCTCCAATCCCAAAACAAAAAGTACTTGTAGATAGCTTCCAATAGCAACTGTTGGACTACCTTGTTCAATATTATGAATGGTCTTTCGACCAATCCCTGTGCGTTCTGCAATTTGTTCCGCACTCAATTTTCGTCGTAAGCGCGCTAATTGAATGTGTTCACCCAATTCTTTCAAAATTTTCAAATTTTTTGGTAATATCGCCACCGCTGTTTTCATATAAAACGACTTATAAGAAACAAATATACAGAATTTTGTCCGTTATATGATACATTATATATTTTTTGTTAGTGAGGTTGATAGTAGTTTTTTAAGTCCATTATTCGCTCCATGTGTTTTTTAGTTGATTTTGAGCGATTACTTTCCAATACAAAACTTGGAGAAAATAGCACCAAGTATATCCGTATCGATATCAATCTGACCGGTAATATTCCCGAGTTGGAGCATGGCCTCGCGGATGTCCATTGCCACAAAATCTCCGGTGGTTCCGTTTTCTAGTCCGTTTAGTGCTTGCGTGAGTGCAACTGCTGTTTTTTGAAGCGCTTCGTGATGGCGCGCATTGGCCACAATGATGTCGTTTTGTAAATCAAATGTGCCAATTACTAATTCAACCAATCGTTGTTTCAAGGCTTCAATTCCATCGCCGTTTTTGGCGCTAATGGTAAATGCATCCGATACGTTTGGCTGGGCAGCATCCATTTTGTTGAGTATAAACTCTATTTTCTTTTCCGGATAATTGTTTTCCAGCTCCATTTTCCAGCTTCTTACTTCTTCCGCACTTGTTTCTACCGTGGCATCCGCCATGCACAACACAATGCTAGCCTGCTCAATCTTTTGCTGCGATCGTTCAATTCCCAGCGCCTCAATGGTTTCGGTTGTTTCACGAATTCCTGCAGTATCTATCAATCGGAAGAGAATTCCTTCAATATTCAATGTTTCTTCAATGACATCGCGCGTGGTGCCGGCAATGTTGCTCACAATCGCTCGATCCTCGCCCAACAATTGGTTCAGCAAGGTGCTTTTTCCCGTATTGGGCGCTCCCACAATAGCAACTGGAACTCCATTTTTCAAGGCATTACCCAAGGAAAATGAGTTAGCCAGTCGTTCCACAATGGCCAAGACTTCTTTTACCAATTTTTTCAATTGCGTTCGGTCGGCAAATTCCACGTCTTCTTCACCAAAATCCAATTCCAGTTCTATCAAGGCGGCAAATTGAATCAGCTTTTCGCGTAATTCTTGTAATTGGTTAGAAAATTGTCCGCGTAACTGTCTTAAGGCCACATCGTGCGCTTGCTTGGATTGGGACGCAATGAGATCAGCCACGGCTTCTGCCTGCGACAAATCCATTTTTCCGTTCAAAAAGGCACGTTGGGTAAATTCTCCCGGTTCAGCCAATCGAAAACCAGAGGCACAAAGCGTTTGCAATATTTGTTGCTGAATATATACCGATCCATGACACGAAATCTCCACACTTTCCTCGCCGGTAAAGCTTTTCCCTTCGTCAAATACGCTGATGAGTACTTCATCTATCGCCTTAATATCTAAGTCCGAAAAAATGCCAAAATACAATGTATGACTAGGTTTGTCTGTCAATTCTTTCGAGAAATTTTGTGAAACCAAGGCTTTACTCCCTGCCCCCGATACTCGAATAACCGAGATAGCACCCATACCGTTGGCAGTGGCTAATGCGCAAATAGGACAGGAATTGTAATTCATATCACAAAGGTATGTAAACGGAAGAACATTATTTTTAAAATTAGGATTGTCTTTTTGAATAAAAGTCATTTTAAGGATACGGACACAAAAAAGCGTAACCTTTCCAAGTTTTCTCATTAACGGTCTATGTTCATCTTCGAACATGTGGTTGTTTAACTCTAATATTAAAGACTATGAAACCGATTATTTTTTGTGTGGTAATTATTTTTGCTACTGGATTAAAAGCTCAAATTGTTGAAGAAAAAATTTTAGAGGATGGAACGCATCACATCACCATAATTCCTAAAAGTTATTCAAAAGAAGAACTTGCGCAATTTAAACCGAGAAGAATTCCAACTACCCAAGAAGTGAAAGATAACCCAACTCTTTTATTCTCAAATTCATGTGTTCATAAACTAGATACTGAATTGAAGATAGATGTTGAAGTAGATAGTTCACTAGCGGATATAACCCAAGTTCTGTTTGAGGAGCATGTTGGCTTGTTAAGCGATGCGACAGACAATAATCTGGTGAGTTTTCATCAAATTTGGACTATGGACCAATCCATGGCGAATTATCGGCATGAAGGTTTCTCTGAAAGTTTCATAGATATGTTACGAGAAAACAACCTTCAAGGTCATTTTGAAAATTCAAAGTTCTATTGCCAAGAGTTTGAGTATAATGATAATTATTACTTAGTGGCTGTTTTGGATAAGTAGCCCTCTAAAACAACAATTTGTATCTTCCTCAAATTACGTTAATCACTGAATTAGTAAGCCATCAAAGCTGAAACTGCTTCCGAAAAACGATCAATCGGTAAAAACTGACCTTCCAACGATGAGGTAAATGGAACCGGAGTATCCAAGGAAGCAACGCGTTTTACAGGTGCATCCAAGTGCTCAAAACAATGTTCGGTAATCAATGCGGCGATTTCTCCACCAATTCCACCCGTCATGCAATCTTCATGAAGCACAATCACTTTTCCAGTTTTGCGCACGCTGTTGTAAATCGTATCTAAATCCAAAGGAAGAAGCGTTTTTAAATCTATGATTTCCATGGAAATTTCAGGATGTTCAGCAGCGTAATTTTTCGCCCAATGAACGCCCATTCCGTAGGTGATTACAGATAAATCATTACCACTTTTTTCAATTCCTGCCTTGCCAATTTCCACCGTGTAATAATCGTTTGGAATATCCGCTTTAATGCTTCGGTACAAATATTTATGTTCAAAAAACAACACCGGATTGGGGTCTTCGATGCTGGCATTCAATAAACCTTTTGCGTCATAGGGATTGGATGGATAAACCACTTTCAGTCCTGGAGTATGTACAAACCATGCTTCGTTACTTTGCGAATGAAACGGACCCGCAGCTGTACCTGCACCCGTTGGCATGCGCACTACCACATCGGCTTGTTGTCCCCAGCGCCAATGCATTTTCGCTAAATTATTTACAATTTGATTGAAGCCACATGTCGCAAAATCAGCAAATTGCATCTCCACAATGGCTTTCATTCCGGAAATAGATAATCCCAATCCGGCACCAACAATGGCAGACTCACAAATAGGTGTATTTCGAACGCGGTCTTTTCCAAATAAATCAACAAATCCTTCCGTCACTTTAAAAGCGCCACCATATTCGGCAATGTCTTGTCCCATGATTACTAAATCCGGGTATTTTTCCATCGACTGGCGCAAACTATCTTGAACGGCATCAATGAAACGCTTTTCTGACTGGTCGCCCGTTGCTACTTGAACAGTTGGTGTATGAGGTGCATAAAGATCATCCAATTCACGTTGTAAATCAGGTGTAATTTTTGGCTCTGCCAACGCTGTTTCAAATGATTCTTGAATGTATCCTTTGTGCTCTTCGCGAATGCTATTTTCTAATTCATCCGTTAATACACCCAATTCTTTCAAATACAAAGTATAATTATCAATTGGATCAAATTTCGCTTTTTCATCTTGCAATCCTTCCGGATAATATTTTGTGCCAGATGCTTCTTCATGACCACGCATGCGGAAAGTCATCAATTCCAATAAATACGGTTTTGGCTCTTTGCGAATTTCAGCGTTGATTTCACGCACTGCTTTGATTACAGCCAATATATTGTTCCCGTCAACCTGAACGACTTTCATTCCATAACCAATTCCTTTATCAATAAATTGCTTGCATCTGAATTGTTCTGCGGAAGGAGTTGAAAGTCCCCACTCATTGTTTTCGATGGCAAAAATTACAGGTAAATCCCATACAGAAGCGACATTTACTGATTCATGAAAATCACCTTCTGATGCTCCTCCGTCACCGGTAAACACCAAGGTTGATTTTTCTTCTTTTTTGAGTTTTGCCGCCAAGGCAATTCCATCTGCAATCCCCAATTGAGGACCCAAATGCGAAATCATTCCTACTAATTTGTGTTCTTGTGTTCCAAAATGAAACGAACGGTCACGGCCTTTGGTGTAGCCCGACATTTTTCCTTGAAATTGAGCAAAAAGACGAGGTAGAGGAACATTACGCGTTGTGAAAACACCCAAATTACGATGCATCGGTAAGATGTATTCATCCTCGTTCATGGCATAGGCACAGCCCACAGAAATCCCTTCTTGTCCCCATCCGGAAAACCATTTAGAGATTTTTCCTTGACGCAAATAGATCAACATTTTTTCCTCAACTAAGCGAGGTAAAAGCAATTTGCGGTAAATTTCGATTAGTTCTTTATCATCAAATCCTGACCGGTCAAAGTCAATGTGTCTTTTTTCAAGTGTTTCCATGGAAATGTATTGATTACAAAGGTAGTATTTAGTTTAAAACAAATTTTTAAAATAGTTGATAATCCTAACTCGGCGTAAACACTTTTTCCTTAATACAATAACAAACTACTTTTATGAGTAAAAATCTATCTGAAAAAGAAAAATCAGCGTGCTAATAAAATGTTATAACTACATTTACTACAAAAAACGATTATTATGCATTCTTTATTTAAGACCTATACTACTGTAATTTTGCTTGTAATGAGCATTTTATTCTTTAATTCATTTGAAATAAATGCACAGATTTCAGGTTCTGAAAAAGTCACTGATAAGTCTAATCCTTTATCAGGTCTTAAGCTCGCTGGCCCGGGAGACATTGACTCAGGAACCCCGATGATGCTTGACCCCATGTCAATGCCCATGTATGATGAGCAATTGCAGAAGATAAATCCAGCGGACTTTATGAAAATAATGATGTCCAACGAGTATATACCAGAACCGTATGTGGACGAAAAAAAAGCAGTTAAAGCATTTGTTTTGAGAAAAGCAACGGAAGATGAAAAGGCAATGATGGCAAAAATGCAGCAAGGCAGAATGGGCGTGGAGCAAGAAAAAAGTCCACTTGTTGGTACTCAGGCCGTTGATTTTGATGTTACAGACATAAAAGGAAAAAAATACAAACTTTCTGAACTAAAAGGCAAAGTTGTAGCATTAAATTTTTGGTTCGTTGAATGCAAACCTTGTATTATGGAAATGCCAGAATTGAATGAATTGGTGGAAGAATTTAAAGGAAAAGAAGTGGTTTTCTTGGCAATTGCAATAAACAACCAAAAGCAGCTCAAAAAATTCTTAAAAACAACCGATTTTAATTATAAAGTTATTTCAAGTGGTCAATCTGTGTCCGATTCCTATGGCATTAAAGGATTTCCAACCAATGTAATCATCGACCAAAATGGCTTGATTCAGTATGCATCAACTGGAATTGGCCCAAACAATAAAGTGATCTTACAAAAGGAAATAAATAAATTACTTATCAAGTAAGAGATTAAAACAAAACTACTCCGTCCAAATTCCAAGAAGATTGTACCGGAATATTTAACCAATTGAGCATGGTGGGCAACAAATCAACACTATTCACTATTGGTAATTCGGTTGAAGTTGCCAAATCCGGTCGGCGTAAAATAGACCAAACATAGCGCGTTTGAGGAAGATCATATTGATTTCCGTGGCCCGTTCCTTCACCTCCATGATCCGTACTAATGACCACAAGCCATTGCTCATTAAATACTGATTCTCGTTGTTTTACCACTTCCATGTAGGACAATAACACCGAAAAAAAACACAAAAAATGGAAAGATTTTCATAACACCGATTTTTGAAAATCAAATATACAAAATTGGATATTGAAAAATGTTATTTGTGAACGTCGCTCAAAATCAGTATTAAAAACCCTGAAACAAGCACCCAGCGGGATATTTTTTTTTGCCAATTTATAGTAATAGCTTGTTGGCTTTTATTGATGGCCAAGGCAATGACTCCAAATCCGAGCACAAAAAGGATATCCACAATGTCAAATGTCCCATTCGTAATATGGAAAAACTGGAAAAATTCAAGGATGATTCCGTAAGTAATCGGTAGGTAATCTAGGGGTAATCTTGCTTTCTTAATGTAAATGTGATTCTGACTCAAAAGGGAGGTAAGGACAAGAACCCAAATCCCGCTGGGTAGAGAGTAAATAGCCCAATTTGGCAAAGGGAATGAATGTACTAAATCTCTTTTATTGAATAGATTATCGGTATTAAATGTTGATAAAATTTGATTAAAAATAATGGTGTTGTCCCGGTATATAAAATAGATTGTTGCAGCAAGAATAGAAAGCAGAATCAGGCTTAAAAACTTGAATGATAATATGTTATTCGTAGATTTTAAGAACAAAATGGAACTTTTTTGTTGCAAAAGTAATGTAAATTTAGTCTTGAAAATAGGAAAAGAAGAATGATTTTACTGCGTTCATTTTTTGTACTTTTGAAGTATGAAATTTGTATATCCGGAATTTTTGTGGGGTTTAACTGCGCTTGCCGTTCCGATTATCATTCATTTATTTCATTTTCGCCGTTATAAAACACTTTATTTTTCTTCGTTAAAATTTATCCAATACCTCGATCAGCAAAAAAAGTCGGTTCGTAAACTGAAGCATTGGTTAATTCTTGTGCTAAGAATCCTGGCGCTTGTATTTTTGGTTTTTGCCTTTGCTCAGCCATACTTGCCAGTAGAAAATTCAGTGAATGCAGGGGCAAAGCCTTTTCTGTCCATTTATATTGACAATTCGTTTTCCATGACGGCAAAAGGCACTGAAGGAGAGTTGATTTCTGAAGCACGCGAGAAGGCAAGAAAAATGTTACAAGAAGTAGCCCCAGAAACGCGCGTTCTATTGCATACAAACCTCATGAACGGTATTGAAAGTAGGTTGATAACAAAAATGGAAGCACTTGAATTATTAGATAAAATTAGGCCAACCCCAATCCGCAAATCATTGGATGAAGTGCTGGAGTGGGAAAAAAATATTGTCAAAGATGAAGAGGCACATCAACAGAAATTGGGATCAAAACAATATGTAATCTTTTCAGATTTTCAAAAAAGCCAAGTCAAATTTGACCAGTTAACCAAAGATGAAATTGGATATTATTATCCCATTCAGTTAAAACCGCAGCAAGCGTCCAATTTATCAATAGATTCCGTTTGGTTTACATCGCCCGTGCAGAAATTAGGAGAGAATTCGGAATTGAATATTCGTCTGGTAAATAATGGAAATACTATTTTAAATAATGTCGATGTTTCGTGTTCAATTAATACGATGAAACGCGATTTTGTGATTGATTTACCAGCTAACAAAAAAACTACAACTACTATTAATTTTACGGATAATTCTCCCGGCTTTAAAACAGGTAAAGTCTCTGTTAACGATAAACAATTATTATGGGATGATGATTTTCATTTTTCCTATTTTTTGGATGATCACACATCGGTTTTGGTGCTAAATGGACCGGATGCTACCGATGCCATGCAGCGCGTTTATTCCCTCGAAAAGTATTATAAGTTAAACGTCGTGCAACAAGGTTCATTTTCTAAAGATCAATTGAATCAAACGGATTTGGTGGTCTTAAATGGAGTAAATGAAATTTCTTCTGGTCATGCGGCAATGTTGTTGGAGTTTGTTCAAGGTGGCGGATCAGTTGGCCTTTTTCCTGGGTCTAAATTAGAGAAGGGTTCTTGGAATTCTTTTTTGAGTCAAGTTCAATTACCCCAATTAGGAACGCTCGTTTCTACGGGAACAAAAATTAAACAAATCGCCTTCGAAGATCCTTTTTTTCAAGGAATGTTTGAGAAGAGAAGCACCAATATTACCTTACCAGCAGTTTCTCAACTCTATCAAACTCAACGAACCGGTAGCTCGCGAGCATTTGATTTAATCAATCTTCAAAACGGACTTCCTTTGTTTATTCGTTCAAGTTTAGGTTCTTCCGTGTTTCTATTCACGAGTTCGCTTGAAAGCTCCTTTAGTTCCTTTATCTCGGATGCACTTTTCCCTTCCATTTTACTAAGAATGGGGGAGATGAGTCAACGAAAAACGCCTATTTACCTTACAATTGGAAAAGAATCAAGTTTTCCATTATACAAGAAAGTAAAGGATGATACGCCAGTACATTTAAAAAACAAGGAAGTAGATTTTATTCCAAAAACAGAACAACAAGGAATGGCCACTTATTTTATTTTACGAGGAAAGGAAGCTGTGGAAATGTTAAAAGCGGGAACGTATTCCGTTCAAGATGAGGAACAAATCGGTATTGTTTCATTGAATTATTCACGCGATGAATCTGAGGTGAATTATGCTACAGAATCTGAAATTTTAGATGGTTTAAAAGACAAGGGGATCAAACGGGTCACCTATAAAAAAATTAATGAAGGACAAAGCTTAGCCAAAATTGAATTAGATAAACCCGTCGAATATTGGCGTTGGATGTTGATAATTGGGTTACTTTTTCTTTTAAGTGAGTGGGCAGTTTTAAAATTTTGGAAGTAATATTGTAAAAACGCAGAAAATAGCATGAAAATACTACTGAAATCAGTCCTAATATCAGATGCTTCTTCCTCTTTTTTCGGAACAAAAAAGGACATTTTGATTGAAAATGGAATTTATCTCAACATTGAAGATTCAATTGAAGACCCTGAAGCACAAGTGATTGAAATAGAAGAATTGCAGATTTCACAAGGCTGGGTAGATGTTAAAGCTACATTTGGAGATCCAGGTTTTGAACAAAAAGAAACGATTGATTCGGGATTGAATGCAGCGGCAGCAGGTGGTTTTACACATGTTTTTATTACCCCTAGCACGTTTCCGGTTATGGATAATAAGTCAGTCGTAGAGTATGTATTGCGCAAAGCAGAATATCACACTACTCAATTACATCCGATGGGTTGTGTTACTGAAAAAATGGAAGGACAGAATTTAGCTGAAATGTATGATATGTTCCAGAGTGGAGCTAAGCTTTTTATGGACGATCAACACGCGCTAAATGGCGGAATTTTTTACCGGGCCTTATTGTATTGTAAGAATTTTGGAGGAAAAGTTGTTTCCATTGCTCGGGATGAATCTATTGCTGCTCATGGGATGGTTAATGAAGGGATTGCTAGCACAAGAACAGGATTGAAAGCCGATCCAGCGATTTCAGAAATCATCCAATTAGAAAGAAATATCCGTTTATTGGAATACACCGAAGGACGTTTGCACATTACGGGACTTTCCACGGCTGAAGGAGTTGCCTTGGTTCGAGCGGCTAAAAAGAAAGGGTTAGATATCACAGCAGATGTGCATGTAATGAATTTGCTATTCAATGAAACAAGTATGCTCGATTTTGACACGCAATTTAAAGTGCTTCCTGTGCTTCGAACGGAAAAGGATCGCTTATCACTCATTCAGGGCCTATTAGATGGAACCATTGATACTGTTTCATCTGACCATCGTCCGTTGGATATAGAGGAAAAAGAAATTGAATTTGATTATGCAGGATTTGGTTGTATTCAATTGCAAACACTTTTCCCAAATTTAAACACTCATTTTCCTGAGGCAGTTGAACAATTTGTTAACGCACTAGCTATAAAATCAAGAGTAGCTTTTGGAATAGAATTACGTCCAATTGAGGTGGATTCAGTTGTTGATGCTACTCTATTTGATACAAACACTAATTGGATTAACACCAAGGAGCAAAATATTTCTAAATCCATAAACACGCCATTTTTCGGTAAGGAATTCACCGGAAAAGTTCATGGAATTTTGCATAATGATTCATATATTTTAGCAGATTAAACCCATGTCAAAAAGGACTTTTTTACGAGAATTTATTAAAGAAAACAAAATGGTTGGTTCTTTAACACCAAGCTCTCGTTTTTTGGCATCTAAAATGATGGATACTATTGATTTTTCTGAAGTAAAAGTTATTGTTGAATTGGGTCCAGGCACAGGAGTTTTTACCCGAAAGATCGTAGAAAAATTAGATAAAAAGGCTCATTTATTCGTTTTTGAACTCAATGAAGGATTTTGTGATAAATTGAAACAGGAGTTTCAGCAAAAAAATGTTCATATTATACATGATTCGGCAGAACAAATGCAGAATTATTTGACTGAACTTGGATTTAAAAGTGCTGAAGTAATTTTGTCTTCCTTGCCCCTGGCTAATTTCTCGAAAGAACTACGTACCTCAATTCTGAATAGTGCGAACAACGTTCTTTGTTCAAATGGAAAATATATTCAATTTCAATATAGCCTTCAAGCGAAAAGTCAACTCAAAAAATTGTTTGCTAACGTAAAAATAAAGTTTACACCCCTCAATATTCCCCCCGCTTTCGTTTACATCTGCTCAAAATAAGGCAAAAAAAATACGTTACATCTGGAACGTATTTAATTGAAATAAAAATAGGATGGATTAACCTTTTACTTTAGTCTTAACTTCTTCAACAAACGTTTTGGCCGGCTTGAAAGAAGGGATGTTATGAGCAGGAATAATAATTGTTGTGTTTTTAGAAATATTTCTACCTGTCTTTTCGGCTCTTTCTTTAACAATAAAACTCCCAAACCCTCGAAGGTAAACATTTTGTCCGTTTGCTAATGAATTCTTAATTGATGTCATAAAGGCCTCAATCGCTTTTAATGCTTCGTTTTTGTCAAGTCCTGTTTCTTGAACAATTTCCGTAACTACGTCTGCTTTAGTCATGATTTGTTATTTTTAGAGTTTAATATAAGTTTAATACTAGTTTAATTTGTCACAAAAGTAATTAGCTTAAGCTTTATATTGTTGATTTTATTTAATTTTTTTTAATATTTAACGTTAATGACTGATTTTCAGCAGATAATAATAAGTTGGTATAGAGAAAATAAGCGCGAATTACCTTGGCGAGACACTAAAAACCCCTATAAAATATGGTTAAGTGAAATTATCTTACAGCAAACACGTGTGGCACAAGGACTGGCATACTATGAAAAATTCATGCGCAATTACCCAACTGTCACAGATCTTGCCATGGCTTCAGAACAAGAAGTATTAACGGATTGGCAAGGATTGGGATATTATTCTCGTGCGCGAAATTTACATGCAACAGCAAAACAAATCAATTCAGAATTTAATGCCATTTTTCCTTCTGATTATAAGGACATTTTGAAGTTGAAAGGAATTGGTGAATATACCGCTGCGGCAATTGCTTCTTTTGCATTTGATTTACCGCATGCGGTGGTCGACGGGAATGTTTTTCGGGTTTTGAGTCGATTACATAACATTGATATTCCAATTGATTCAACCGAAGGAAAGAAGTATTACAGTGTTTTGGCCAATGAATTATTAGATCATGATAATCCAGCTATCTATAATCAAGCAATTATGGAGTTCGGTGCAATGCAATGTATCCCTGGAAAACCCAATTGTGGGGTTTGTCCGCTTGTTGAATGTTGTATTTCATACAAACAGCAAAATGTAATAAATCGACCCATAAAGAAGGGGAAAACTAAGGTGAGAAATCGATATTTCTTATACCTTATATTTTGGAATTCAACCACAAAAACGGTCTTTTTAAGAAAACGAACAGAAAAAGATATTTGGCAAGAATTATACGAATTTCCATTAATTGAATTCGAATCAGATGAAGCGACAATGATTTTTTTAAATTCACAATCCAATTATTTAGAACCAGTGTCCGCTGCTCAAAAACACATTTTGTCTCATCAACATATTTACAGTCGATTCGCTTTTGTAACAAATGCCGATTTATTGAATGAATTTGAGGATCTAATCGAACTTAGTTTTGAAGAATTGGGCTCCTATCCATTGCCAAGATTAATTGATCGATTTATTGAAAACAACTACTCCCTTTTTAACTCTTAACCTAAAATATCTTGCGTACATTTGTAAAAAACTATAACATGATTCAAATCACTCAAAGTGGAAAAGAAATTGCAGGTGCGTCGCAAGTTATTCTTTTTTCAGCAGAAGACGTAATTAAAAATTTCAGCACGAATGAATTTACAAATAGTGATTTGAAATTAATTCAAGAAGGTAAAGAAAAAATGGACTTCGTTAAAAAAGGGTCGGTTTTTACGTTTGCTATTTTTTCGGAACAATCGGATGAAGCGTTGAGAGTTATAGGTTCAACCATCCAACTACAAATAGCTAAAACAGTTTCTACTTTGCAATTATTAGGAGTTGAAAGCGCTGTATTGCCTCTTGCGGAAGGTGTAATATTAAGTAATTATCAATTTTTGAAATATTGCAGTGATAGAAATGAACAAGTCTTCAAATTATCCACGTTGCAATTTCCTCAAGAAGTATCCTCAAAAACAATCAGCGAATTAGAAAATACATGTAAGGTGGTCTTTTGGTCACGTGACATGGTGAATGAACCCGTTTCTTACCTAACCGCTGAAAAATTAAGTGAGGAGATTGTTAAAGCGGGCATCAATGCTGGATTTTCCGTAAATGTCTTAGAAAAGTCGCAAATAGAAGCCTTAAAAATGGGTGGATTATTGGGCGTAAATAGAGGTTCAATGGATCCACCAACATTCACAATCGCAACGTATTCTCATCCTGAAGCAGTGAATGAAAAACCGATTGTTTTGGTGGGAAAAGGAGTTGTTTATGACACTGGGGGTTTGAGCTTGAAGCCAACACCTGGTTCAATGGATTGTATGAAAAGTGATATGGCGGGTGCTGCTGCGGTGGCTGGAGCAATTTATATGGCTGCTTTGCAACATTTGAAAATTAATTTAGTGGTGCTTATTCCAGCAACGGACAATCGTCCGGGAATGGATGCATACACGCCTGGAGATATTTTAACAATGCACAATGGAACAACAGTTGAAGTATTGAATACAGATGCCGAGGGAAGATTGATTTTGGCAGATGCATTGGCATATTCAGCGAAGTATGATCCGGAGATAGTTATTGATGCCGCAACATTAACAGGAGCGGCGGTGCGTGCAATAGGTACACATGCAAGTGTTATTATGGGTAATGCAGCTGACTCTTATTTTAATGAGTTAGAAAAAGCCGGAAATGAAGTACACGAACGCGTAGTGCGTTTTCCGTTTTGGGATGAGTATTTGACAGAAATGAAATCCCCTATTGCTGATTTAAAAAATATTGGAAGTGGTAATGCCGGAATGATAACGGCAGGTAAATTTTTGGAACATTTCGTAAAAGCACCTTATATTCACATGGATGTTGCCGGACCAACTTGGCTCGACGCAAAAGATAGCTACAGACC
>Ga0247833_1000766_pt1 | contig 56487 bp, 48 predicted proteins | sample LaCruzMarch2015__7_FD_187117 | JGI IMG/M metagenome (GOLD analysis project Ga0247833, IMG submission 187117) | Freshwater microbial communities from meromictic Lake La Cruz, Castile-La Mancha, Spain - LaCruzMarch2015_8m | ecosystem: Environmental > Aquatic > Freshwater > Lake | place: Spain...
TCCTTGCTAGAGTTTGAATACTTTCCCTGTTCCGAAGGGATTAAGACGGTTCAGCGTCCCGCTATCGTATTGTACGATAGGTTTGAATACTTTCCCTGTTCCGAAGGGATTAAGACTTTTAGATATACCTCGAAAATTTCAGTGATTTTTTGTTTGAATACTTTCCCTGTTCCAAGGGGATTAAGATTCCCAAGATACGACTATATTTATGTTATGGCCGCTCTTTAGTCATAAGTCTTTACACTCGTTTTACAGTACGTCATTCTGGCAAGTGGCTGAATAATCACGCCATAACTTATTTTTAATTATGAAAGCTCAACATACGCTTATTATTTATCACGCCGATTGTTTAGATGGTTTGGGGGCAGCTTGGGCGGCTTTTTGCCATTTTGGTCAGCAGGCGCGTTATGTCGCGGCGCGGTTTGGCGAGCCTTTTCCGCCATTTAAGGCGGGTATGGATATTTATATACTCGATTTTTCGTACTCACCCGAGGTGTTACTTACCGCGGCCAGCACCGCTGCACACATCATGCTGATTGATCACCATGTCACCGCGATGGAGCAATGCCAGGCGTTTTTTGCTCTCCGTTCTTGTCCAAATAATCTGCGCTTATGTTTCGATATGACTCGAAGTGGTTGTGTTTTAAGCTGGCGGCAGTTTTTTCCAAAGCAGGAGGTGCCGCCAATTTTGCTGCATATTGAAGACCGCGATTTATGGCGCTTTGAATTGTCTGGTACGCAAGCAATCACCAGCGCCTTGTATGAGCAGATGCCTATGAGCCTGACGACTTTTGGTAAGCAACAGTTGCCGAAGCTGTTGCGGGTAGGGAGTATTCAAACCGCACAGTTTGCCAAGTTGGTACAGCGGCTGGTCAAATACGCCCATTTGGTAGAGTTTGCGGGTGTAAAAGGGCTTGCGGTAAATGCGCCGTCATTTTTTTCCAGCGATTTAGGTCATCTCTTGGCAACAAAATCGGGAACTTTTGGGATGACGTATCAATATGATGGCGGCAAGCGGCAATGGCTGTTTGGTTTACGTTCGGTTGGGGAGTTTAATGTAGGGGCTATCGCCGAGCATTTTGGCGGTGGCGGTCATTTAAACGCAGCTGGTTTTACCTTGCCCGATAACCCTTTTTTACCGCCCAGTCTATAGTTTGCATTAGTGGGCGCAACGGTGAATGTGTTATGAGTTTGTCGAATGAGGGGGAATAAAAAGAATACTTTCACAGTCTCCAGAGCGTATTGCGACGCTTTGTTACTATAATACTGCTCTTACCAATCGAACGGCCCAATGGTTCGATCTCTATCAGTATTTTCTAAATGGATAACGTAATGAAGCACACCTCTCAATACTCTAAAAGAATTTTGCTGGCAGTAAGCGGCATGTCTCCGCAGATTGTCACCGAAACCTTGTACGCGTTAGCCATTACTCAACATGAACAACCGACTGAAATCCATTTAATCACCACGACCACGGGCAAACAAAAAGCACTGGAGCATTTGTTGCACCCCGAAAACGGGCAGTTCCATCATTTGTGCCGCGATTATCAATTGGCGGGTATCCAATTTACGGTAGAAACTATTCATGTGATCCCTGATAAACAGGGGGTGCTGTTGGACGATATTAAATCACCTGAAGAAAATGAAGCGGCGGCGGATTTTATTACCCAAAAAGTCAATGAGTTCACGCGTGACGAAGACAGTGTGTTGTATGTGTCCATTGCGGGTGGACGAAAAACAATGGGTTATTACTTGGGCTATGCCTTAAGTTTGTATGGGCGCGTGCAAGACCGTTTGTCGCACGTGCTGGTAACGGAGCGCTATGAAAGTTTGCCCAATTTCTTTTATCCCACACCTTATAGCCAGTTGATTAAAGATCGTGACAATCAGGCGTTGGACGCACACGCTGCACAAATTTTGCTTGCCAATATCCCGTTTGTTCGCTTGCGTGCCGGCATTCCGCATTTCTTGCTTGAAGGCAAGGCGAGTTTTAGTGACAGCATTCGGTTTGCGCGAACGGTTGAATCTGAACCTTTACTGGAAATTAACGACAAAGGCTTGTTCGCCAATGGCGTGTTGGTGTTATTAACGGAGATTAATTTTATTTTTTATTTATGGGTAATCCAACAAACAGTTTTTAAGGACAGCCAAGTTAAGCGTCTGACTAGCGCTAATATTGATTACTCCTGTAGTTATTTATTGGTTTACAACCGTATTGTTAGTGAAGTAAAGGCGAGGACCGAAAGTTCTTTAGAAAAAGGAATGACAGCAGAATGGATAAGTGATCGGCGCAGTGATGTCAATAAAGCCTTTAAAAAAGCGTTGGGTACGAACGCTGCGCAGGCTTTTTTAGTACAGAGTAGGGGGGTGAAAAACCATCATCGCCATTATGCCGTGGCGTTGGCAGTGCAACATATTGTTGGATTCCCTTCGACGTTAATCACGCTGTAATGCCGTCGTCTTTGCCAAAGAGAGGTCATGAATAAGCACGCTTAAATTATACTCATAGCCATTATCAGGCAATAGCATAGCGTTTTTCGTTAGTTTTGATAAACAAGGGCATATTGGTATAATTTACGTTAATTTATAACGTATCTAAATTCTTAAGTATGAAAAGAGTTAGCAATATTTTGGTGATGTTGAGTTTATACCTGTATGTGATAACAGGATGGACGGCCCAAGTAAGCATTCAGGATGTGCGTTATTTGTCTGAAGATAAGCAGTTTAGATTAGCTTTTGCCGTCACGGCATTGCCTCAACATAAAGTCTTTATGTTGCAAAATCCTGCTCGTTTAGTGATTGATTTTAAACAGGCGACGTTTAATCATCATATTAAGCAACCTATTGCAGAGCATCCATTATTTTTACGCTTACGTTCGGCGGTTAAAGACAAAACGGATTTACGGGTGGTGGTTGATTTAAAAAAACATGTTAATTTAAAAAAAGTAGTGCCAACAGTGCGGCAAGTGGGCAGTAATCAATTTATTGTTGAGCTTAACAATGCGTTATTTTTAGCACCACAGTCCGCCGTCGCTAAAGAGCCTGAACCATTAACGGAAGCTATTGTTGTCAATCCAATACCGGTAAGTGTGCCTAAACACGCTACCAAGGCAATAGCCGAGCCGCCTCAATCGCCAACACCTGCTGTTTTAAATGAAGTGACGGCTGAGTCTAAGCCAAACCCAGATACACACCGCACGCTGTCGGTAACAACAGAAACGCCGTCTAAGCCTGTAATGCACTTAGCTAGTGGTAAGGCTAAATCTAAATCTAAATCCAAACCTTGGGTAATCGCCATTGATGCAGGGCATGGTGGTGATGATCCTGGTGCACAAGGTCAACAAGGGTCTTCCGAAAAAAAAATAACGTACGATATTGCCAAAAAAGTGGTTGGGCTGGTTAATGCGCAAGACGGAATGAAGGCCTTTATGGTGCGTAAAGGTGATTACTATCTTGGTTTAAGGCACCGTATTGAAATTGCACGTGCTGCAAAAGCTGATTTATTTATTTCTATTCATGCTGATGCTTGCGATGATCCTGCGGTAAAAGGTGCTTCGGTGTATGTGTTGTCTACCCGAGGTGCATCCAGTGATGCGGCGCGTTGGCTGGCAAATAGTGAGAATGCGATAGAGGTAGGGGGCGTTAACTTAAGTGATAAGGAAGATGTGTTAGCGTCTGTTTTATTAGATCTTACGCAAACAGCTACGCAACGCGCGAGCCTGAATATTGCTAATCGAGTCTTAGAGAAATTTAATTCAATTGGCGTTTTGCATAAAGATTCAGTGCAAAGTGCAGGTTTTATTGTCTTAAAAGCCCCTGATATTCCCTCTATTTTAATTGAAACAGCGTATATTTCTAATCAATCGGAAGAGCACAATTTAAATAGTCAGCTTTATCAACATAAAATTGCAGAGGCCATTTTGAGTGGAGTGGTTAATTATTTTAAAAAGATGCCGACGGTGGAAAGTAAAATAGCCACACTTGAATCAGCCATTTAATACGCTTACCGTTAAGCTAGGGTAGTGCATCAACCAATTACTGCAAGCGGTGAATGCGCTACTCGCTTCGCCACACTACAAAACTCACTGCTCGCCTGTCTAGTTTAGCCTGCTGCCTATTCTTCACTCCCTTAGACTTTTAGGAAGTTAACACTTAACGCATCAACAATGCTGCGTTAAGTGCTTACGCATTACAGAACGATACGATTCTTTGTTAAGCAGTGTATGCGCTTAATGCCTTTTTACTTTTTTATATTATTGATACTTTTCATGCAAGCAGCTTTTGTTCATTTACGTGTCCATACAGAATATTCGCTAGTCGACGGTATCGTTAAGATTAAAGCCTTAGTTAAGCGGCTGGCCGATTTAGCCATGCCCGCAGTAGCCGTTACCGATAATGTTAATTTATTTGCTTTAGTTAAGTTTTATAAAGCAGCTATGGCGCAGGGACTTAAGCCAATTGCGGGTGCTGATGTCTGGCTGTTTAATGAGGATGAGCCAAATTCACCGTATCGATTAACTTTGTTGGTGCATCAACAGCAGGGTTACATTACCTTAACCGAGCTCATTTCCAAAGCCTATCAAGAAGGACAGCAGCAAGGTATTCCTATGCTGAAACGAGAATGGCTAGAGCACAATCATCATGGTTTAATTGCCTTATCGGGCGCACTGGAAGGTGATATTGGTAAAGCCATCGTTGCCAATAAGCCGCAGTTAGCCGAGCAGTATTTACTTGCCTGGCAAGATTTATTCCCCCAGTGTTTTTATTTAGAAGTTCAGCGTGTGGGCAAAGACGATGAAGAGCGTTATATCGCCGCCGTTGTTGAGTTATCCGCTAAATTTGAGGTGCCTTTAGTTGCGACCAATGATGTGCGCTTTCTTTATACTGAAGACTTTGACGCGCATGAAGTGCGGGTGTGCATCAACCAAGCGTGGGTCTTGGAAGATACTCAGCGCCCTAGCCATTACACGCGGCAGCAATATTTGCGTTCCAGTGAAGAAATGCAGGCGTTATTTGCAGATTTACCCGAAGCCATTGTTAATACCTTTGAAATTGCCAAACGCTGCACCATTGCACTCACTCTTGGTCAAAATTTCTTACCCGATTATCCAGTGCCAGATGGTATGACCTTGGGTGATGTGATGGCGGCAGCCGCTAAACAAGGCTTGTCTGAGCGGCTATTGCATTTTCCCGCAATAGGTAGCGGTAGTGTCCAAGAAAACGAACATGCTTATTATCAACGTTTAGATACTGAGTTACAGGTAATCAATGCCATGGGTTTTCCTGGGTATTTTATGATTGTTGCGGATTTTATTCAGTGGGCAAAAAATCATTACATCCCCGTTGGCCCTGGTCGTGGTTCAGGAGCGGGGTCGTTAGTTGCGTATGCATTAAAAATTACCGATTTAGACCCTATTGAATTTGATTTATTATTTGAGCGATTTTTAAATCCAGAGCGTGTGTCCATGCCCGATTTTGACATCGATTTTTGTATGGATCGACGCGACGAAGTGATTCAGTATGTGGCCGAGCATTATGGGCGTGACCATGTGGCGCAGATTATTACCTATGGCTCGATGGCAGCAAAAGCGGTTATTCGTGATGTAGGGCGGGTGTTAGGGTTTTCTTATGGTTTTGTGGATCGCTTAGCAAAGTTAATTCCTTTCGAAATAGGCATGACCCTAACTAAAGCCTTGCAAGATAGCCCTGATTTAAAAAAACTTTACGATACCGAAGAAGAGGTTAAAACGCTTATCAGTATGGCGTTGTCGTTAGAAGGTACGGTGCGAAATGCGGGTAAACATGCAGGCGGCGTAGTTATTTCGCCCACTAAGTTAACCGATTTTACGCCTTTATATTGTGAAGAAGGGGGCGGCAATTTAGTCACTCAGTTTGATAAAGATGACGTTGAAGCCGTTGGCTTAGTCAAGTTTGACTTTTTAGGATTACGCACCTTAACGATTATTGATTGGGCATTGCAAACGATTAATCGAAACAATCAGCTGCACAATAAAGCCTTAGTGGATATTACTGTTATTCCACGCGATGATGACAAAACCTATGCACTCTTAAAAAAAGGCTTAACCACGGCCGTTTTCCAGCTTGAATCGCGCGGCATGAAGGAGCTGATTAAAAAACTTAAGCCAGATTGTTTTGATGACATTATTGCTTTAGTGGCGTTATTTAGACCTGGGCCATTAGAGTCAGGCATGGTTGATGACTACATCAATGTCAAGCATGGCGCGAAAGCAGAATATGCACATCCGTGGCTAGAACCTATTTTAAAACCCACCAACGGCGTTATTTTATACCAAGAACAAGTCATGCAAATCGCGCGTGAACTCGCTCAATATACCTTGGGCGGCGCTGATATGTTGCGTCGTGCTATGGGTAAAAAGAAGCCAGAGGAAATGGCTAAAGAACGTGAAAAATTTACTCAAGGTGCTATTGCAAACGCTATTGACATCAAAATTGCGAGCTATATTTTCGATCTGATGGAAAAGTTTGCTGGCTATGGTTTTAATAAAAGTCATTCGGCCGCCTATGCGTTGGTTGCTTATCAAACCGCGTGGTTAAAAACCCATTACCCCGCTGCATTTATGGCTGCGGTGCTTTCGTCTGATATGGATAACACTGATAAAGTGGTGATATTTATTGAAGAATGTCGACAGATGCAATTAACCATTCTGCCGCCAAGTGTTAATTTATCTGAGCATAAATTTACCGTGAATGCGTCACAATCTATCGTTTATGGTTTAGGTGCTATCAAAGGTGTGGGTGAGTCCGCCGTTGAAGAAGCTTTGGTGAGTGAGCGCAATAAACACGGAGCTTTTTTAGGCTTATATGATTTATGTAAACGTGTGGATTTACGAAAAGTGAATCGACGCGTGTTAGAAGCCTTAATAAAAGCAGGTGCCTTTGATGAATTTAATCCCTGTCGAGCCAGTCATTTAGCTGAATTGTCTGTAGCGTTAAAAGTGGCTGAGCAGCATGACATGATGATTGCAACAGGACAAAATGATTTATTTGGTTTGCTAGGTGCGGTCGCTGACAATACTGAGACAAGTACGTTAGAAGTTTACTCAACGGATGTGCCTTCATGGACAGAACAAGAGCGCTTAGACGCAGAAAAAAGTATTTTAGGGTTGTATTTGTCAGGACATCCTATTGATCATTATGAGGCAGAATTAACGCACTTTACGCATGGCAAAATTACAGCTTTACAAGACACGGTCAATCGTTCTAAAGGTGCGTTAAATGCTCGCGTAGCGGGTTGGATTATTGATGTACGTACGCGACAAACGAAAAATGGTAAAACAATGGGCTTTGTGATGCTTGATGATCGCTCTGGGCAATTAGAGTGCGCTCTATTTGGCGATGTGTATGAAAAATATCGTCAGCTATTAAACAAAGATACCTTAGTGATTATGGAGGGCGCATTAGCTATTGATAGCTTTACCAATGCCTTACGCTTAACCGTTGATAAATGTCATGATCTTGAGCAAGCAAGAATAGAATTTGCTAAATCGATTTATATCCACATAGATGTTTCAACGCATAGTGCAAAAAGTACCGCGTTAGTTAAACAATTAGCAGAAGTATTTACCGATTTTAACCAAGGCCGTTGCCCTATTGAAATTTATTACACAGGAGCTAACGCAAAAGTAAACTTGCGCTTAAGCGATGCGTGGCGAGTCGTACCCGCTGAAGCCTTATTAACGCGTATAACAAGACTAGGAAAAGGGCTGCGTGCAGAGATTAATTATCGTTAATGTAATGAATATGAGCTTAAAACTGTATTAGATAACGCATGAGCTTTGCTTTCAATCGTACTGTTTTTTATAGTAAAGTTTTTAGTAAAAAGACATGATTATGATAATAACTAAGCGTTTTATAGGTTATTTTAGCTATTTTAAAACCAACTAAGCTTTGACCATTCGCAGTTAAACCACTTACAATTGAACCCAGCTTAATATCAATTCACGTGCATACGCATTCAAAACGTAGACTACCCAGTGAAAAATAAATTTTATAATTTCTTGTTAGTCGGTGTAAGTTTGGCGGTTTTTGCTAGTCATGTTGACGCAAAAACAGCTCACGGCGCCGCAAAAAAGACCGCGGTAAAAGTGGTGGCTAAGCAGAGTAAAAAAACTGTCGCAAAAGCTGCTAAAAAAACCACCGCTAAATTTACTGAGCATTCCTCCGTTGTACCGCTTAAAAAACAGACCTCAGCTCGTATTAATACCAAAAAAACTAAACCTGATTCAGCCCATATTGCCGTTTTAAAGGGCGATAAAAAAAGCCCAAAAAATCTTGCCGGCAAGCAATTAGTTCAGCATCATAAAACCACCTCGCGTAGTACACGTCAGCAGCTAGCTAAAGCCAATAAACACACCACAACAGCGCATTCTACGCAGTCTAAAGCGCATCGCGTGACGACTCGGTTAATGCCTACTGTAGATGTACAGCTTGATGATTTCGAAGAAAATAAGCTCGCCAATCCGTATGCTCCAGCACTTACTTCAGATGTGTTAGAGGTTGCGCAAGAAACTAAAATTCCACATTTACCTTCGCAAAATAAGTTAGTCAACATCAGTTCTGAAGCAAGCACTATTCATGATATTGGTTCCTCTGAGCCACCTTTAGCGTCACTTAGTAATACGCCATTGGTCTCAGACTCTACAGAGACATCAATGGCTTCAGGCGAGGTATTGACGGCTCATGCTGTGATCACTACTACCTTAACTGCCGCAGCACAAAATGCGGGTATTTCCAGCGCCTTAATGGATCAGTTAATTACTATTTTTGCTTGGGACATCGATTTTGCAAATGATTTGCATCGTGGTGATCAATTTACGTTAGTGTATCAATCAGGTCATCACGAACACGTCATTGCTGCTGAGTTTGTTTCAAAAGGACGCGCTTTAACTGCGGTGCATTATCGCGATCTTGAAGGTAATGTAAATTACTATACCCCCGAAGGAAAGGCGATGCGTAAAGCCTTTTTAAGTTCACCCGTTGATTATGTGCGTATTAGTTCACCTTTTGATGCTAATCGTAAACACCCTATTTTAAACCGTATCCGTGCTCATAAAGGGGTGGATTATGCCGCACGCACAGGAACGCCCGTTAAAGCGGCGGGGGATGGGCATATTGCTTTCATCGGCAGAAAGGGCGGGTATGGTCAAGTGATGATTCTTCAGCATGGCGAACATTATGAAACCTTATACGCCCATTTATCTGCTTTTAAAGACAGCTTGCTGCAAGGCGATGACGTTAAGCAGGGCGACATTATTGCTTATGTAGGACAAACGGGCTTGGCAACTGGACCTCATTTACATTATGAGTTTCGCGTTGATGGACAGCATCGTAACCCCGAAGAACAAACCGCACCACGCCACTTAATGACCTTAAATGGTCGTTCGTTAGGGCACTTTAAAGGGCAAGCACAACCAGTTCTCGCGCAGTTGTATTCAGCAAAAGCGCGTACCTTATGGGCAAAAAACCAAACCATCACACGTTAAAGCAATCATGCCTGAGTTTTACATTGGTTTAATGTCAGGTACCAGTCTTGACGGCATAGACGCAGCCTTAGTTGATTTCTCGGATAATCGCATGCGCTTGCACAGTTTTGCCTACAGTCCATTTTCTGAGCAACTAAAAGTCCAAATTCAACAGCTAAGTCAAGCTGATGCGGTAATTTCCTTACTAGATTATGGTGCCTTAGATGCAGCGCTTGGAGAATTATTTGCCCGCACCGTACAGACCTTAATCACTAAGGCTAAGGTACCGGCAGCAGCGATTAAAGCAATCGGTAGTCATGGGCAAACGGTGTACCATGCCCCCCATGCGCCGTATCATTTTTCCTTACAAATTGCCGATCCAAATATAATTGCCCAACGCACAGGCATTACGACTGTTGCTGACTTTAGGCGTAGAGATATTGCTGCGGGTGGGCAGGGTGCGCCCTTAGTTCCTGCATTTCATCAGGCTGTATTTCAACAAGCAGGCGAGTCTCGGTGTGTCGTTAATATTGGCGGAATTGCGAATATTACCGTGTTGCCAGCGGCAGTGTCTGAGGTGGTGCTAGGCTTTGATACGGGTCCGGGTAACACTTTAATGGATTATTGGGTGCAGCGGCATACGAACAGTGCGTATGATGTGGAGGGTGCATGGGCAGCAACAGGCATAATTAATTATCCGTGGGTTAAGCAGCTCATGCAGGATAGTTATTTTGCATTGCCGCCGCCCAAAAGTACGGGAAAAGAGTATTTTAGTTATGCGTGGTTACATGAAAAACTAACGCACGTAGCGGGCACTCCCGCAGATATTCAAGCCAGTTTATGTTGGTTGACGGCAACCACAATCGTTGCTGCAATCAGAGACTATGCGCCTGCAACACAGCAGCTACTTGTTTGTGGTGGCGGTGTGCATAATACTTATTTAATGACGTTATTAGCAGAGTTGCTTAATCGGTACGCGCCAGCATGCACAATGAGTTCAACCGAAGCTTTTGGCGTGCATCCAGATCATGTGGAAGCAATGGCATTTGCTTGGTTGGCACGGCAAACTCTGTTGCATAAACCTGTAGCGATGCAAGCTGTCACAGGTGCAAAGACAGCGGTTATTTTAGGTGGGATTTATCTTTAGAAATAAGGGCTACCAACTTAAAGGTTAAGCCGCTCGTGGTGAGCCCTTCGACAGGTTCAGGACGAGAGGTTAACTCTAGCAAGTTGTCCCATAGAGTTGTTGCGTAATGTATCGCTATTGCGAGGATTTTTAATTAGGTTCTCGTACCGAAAGCAGAGAACCTTTTTTTGCCTAGATTAGCTTAGATTAGCTTGCTTGGTTAGATTTTTAACCGTGCACAATCCTTGTTGACGTTTATGCAGAAAATGAAGAGCCGCAGCCACAGGTAGTTGTCGCATTTGGGTTACGGATCACAAACTGCGCACCTGATAAATCTTCTTTGTAATCGACTTCAGCACCTGCTAAATATTGAATACTCATAGAATCAATTAATACGGTTACGCCACCGTTGCTAACGCGGGTATCATCTTCATTGATTTCTTCGTCAAAGGTGAAGCCATATTGGAATCCCGAACAACCACCACCCGTCACATAAACACGCAATTTAAGATTATCGTTGCCTTCTTCAGCAATTAAATTACTTACTTTTTCTGCGGCATTATCGGTAAAAATAATTGGATTAGTCATAATAGTTACACTCATAAAGTTAAATTAAATTGATTATGACTATCCACTAGTGTTTAGTCAATCATAGTAAATAGACACACTATTTTCTCTTTTTAAGCGACCAACTTTATTATTGGCGTAAAAAATCTTCAGTGCGTGTTTCAAAAGTATCAAAAATAGCTATGAGTTAGAATAGTGAATATTTAGCCCATGAGCAGAAAGACGCGTAAATCAAAAGTTAAACGTTACCCGACCGACCTGAACGATAAAAAATGGGACATCATTAACCCGTTATTGCCCGGAGCGTTGCCAGGCGGTCGTCCACGAAAAATAAGTGTAAGAAAGCTCATCAATGCGATCCTGTATGTGACGCGAAGCGGTTGTGCTTGGCGGTTGTTGCCGCACGGGTTTCCGCCTTGGCAGACGGTGTACGGCTACTATCGCCGCTGGACAAAAAATGGCGTGTGGCAGCGTATTCACGACACCTTACGCGCCTGGTTCAGGCAAAAAGCAGGGCGGCATAAACATCCAACCGCAGGATCTATCGATAGCCAAAGTGTCAAGACAACGGCCTTGGCGGGAATAAAAGGCTACGACGCGGGCAAGCAAATCCAAGGCCGGAAACGCCACATCCTGGTTGACACGCTGGGTCTGATCCTGGTCGTTGTGGTGACGGCCGCTTCCGTGCAGGAGCGGGACGGCGCAAAGCTGATTTTCAACGCTTTCACCGGCAGTTGCAAAAAGCTCCGGCGCATTTGGGTGGATGGCGGTTACCGGGGCGCAAAACTGATGGGATGGGTCGCCCAACGCTTCCACATTGTTTTGCAAACGATTTTGCGCTCCGATGACACTAAAGGCTTTCAACTATTGCCGCGCCGCTGGGTGGTTGAACGGACTTTTGCCTAGCTTTACCGCTACCGTCGCTTGAGCAAAGATTACGAGGTGCTGACCGAGTCCAGCACCGCTTTCATTCACATTGCCATGATAAATCTGATGCTTGGCCGACTTGAACGCTGAGTCGGGGGGGACTTTTAAAACACGTACTCAGGTTTGTGTAGTTTGCACGACCTCTAAAACTCACCAACGTCATTAATAAAATACAGGAATTTTTTTGGGGCGTTGAAAGCGTAGGCATTTTTTCAAAATCGTTTCTAGTCGTTTTATGGGAATCTTGTTTTATAGGTCGTGGCGTGTTTGAAACTATATTGTCCTCTGTATCTAAGATTTCTTCTATTTTTTCAACAAACTGTCCGAAGTATTGATACATAAGACTTGGCTTCTGAGCGGGCCAAACTATTCGCCATGAATCGCTTCGACTCTAAAGTTATAGTTGAGCATTTGTTCATCACTTTTGGATACTTATAATTACGGCACTGTATTTCCACCTACGGGTGCATAACCATCGACTTTAAGTTCAATGAGTGGTTGTTCTTCCTGTCCCATCTGGCGAAAGAGTAAAGCTCCTGATAACGCGGTAGGTATTGCTGTTGTACACGTACTTTTTACTAATAACCAAGATGAGTCCCTAACGGATGAGCCATCATCGTCCAGAAAGTTGATATCCGAGGTGAAATCCACCCAGTTCTGACTTAGCGGTGCGATGCTACTGAGCGGTCGGGCTGAATCGCCTTGTTTATTGACAACTGAGGTAAAAGTCAAACCGGCCCGATAAAGCGCATCGTCTGATGTTCCGGCGCCAGATGTTGTGTAATGGTAAGCAATCGACAACGGCCCACGGTTTTTAAAGCCAGCGCGAAGAATGTCGTTGATTTCGAAATACTGAAACCCAGGACTGACTGTACGGCGATCATAATCCACTTTGTTCAGCCTGATTTTTGCACCATAAATACAGTTAGTGCCGTTACGCCAGACCCTATCTGTGACAGTCCCTAAGGTAACGGGCTGGTTAAGGGTATAAGCATTGTTCATGACAATATCGCGGACGACACTTGCCGTTTGGAGATAGCCCGCTACAGGCGGATTGATGCTGGGGATGGCACAAGTATTGTTTGCACCACTGTTGGGTGAAAAAGTTGGGGGAGTAGACCCATTAGGATTAGAGCCAAAATTTCCCGACAAATTACATCTGGTATAAGCCGAAATGCCACCTGTGACGGCAAAGCCATTAGCCCGCAGGCTAATAAAGCCAATTGCCATAACCGGAGTAGCGTTAATTAATAGGCTACCTAGCAAGGTAGTGGTTAAGATAAATTTTTTCATAAAGGCACCTAGATAAGTTATGGCATAGTTAATGGTGGTTGGTTTTTCTTTCTGATAATGCGGTTGACACTGGAGGGCGCGTCAGAACCCATGTCCCAGACAAGTCGTGGCCTGTCTTCCGTCTACAACTACCCCATCGGGACAAATGGCGGCGGTAAAATTAGTACCACTGTCTATCAATGCGCTGTTTGTACTTTGGGCATCCCTCAGATTGACCCCACTCAGGTCTGCACCGGACAAATTGGTTTCCGCAAGGTTGGCGCCAGCCAGATTGGCATTGTGCAGAGCCGCCGTCGAAAAATTGGCTTTGCTCAAATTGGCCTCTGTCAAGTCCGCTTTATTGAGCGTCGCCCCTATAAAAGAGGCCTCTGAAAGTCGGGCATAAGTCAAATCGGTTTTGCTTAAATTCGCCCCTTCCATGTGGCTGGCACGCATATCCGCACCCGTAAGCGTCGCCCCCGTCAAGTTTGCATCGGTTAGCGTGGCGGCTTTAAAATTCGCGCCATAAAGATTGGCGTTGCTAAAATTGGCCTTGTTCATAGTCGCGGCTTCGGCGCTCAGTGGATTATTGCCATCCGATTGCAAACCCGACAAATTAACGTGATCCATTTGCGTGTCAGGGCTGATAAGCAAAGACCCTATCACCGCCGCACCACTTAAATTCGCCCCATTCAGGTTAGCCGCCCCTAAATCACCACTTAGCAGCGCTTGAGATAAATCTGCGCCCTGCAAGTCCCTATCTTTCAGGCTATTCGCTTGAGTGAAGTCACAGGTATCTAAATGTGCGTCAGGCCCGATCAACCAGCAATCCTCGGCATTTTTAAGCTTGGCGGCTTTCACCATACGCCAATAAGCCGAGTTTAATGAGGGCTGTTGGTTTTTGTTGTCATCCAATAAGCTAAGATAAGCCGCACCTTCAAAATTGACCCTGTCGTGCGCCGCGTAAACTGGCGTTTCGCCCCAATCGCCGCGAAAGATGCCAGACAATTTTTCGGTTTTTTGTGTGTGTTTTGGGGTTGCTGTATTTTCTGAGCTAGTTATCCTAGGAATATTTGCAATAACCCGCTGATTATGCTCCGCAAGTTGATGGGTCGTTATGCCTGAGAGTACGGGTATTTTTGAAGATTCTGCTACGGTAGCCGTAAAGTCGGGTGGATTAGAGGACATGACCAGATAAGCCGCGCCTAAAGCAAGGCCACCGAGCAAGGGCAGTGTTGTCAACAACAGAGTGCGTTTATTCATCGTGTTTTATTTTTATAAATCGCTTGTTCCCAAGCTTCGGAGACTGTGAAATCATGATGATTTTAGACATAAAACAGTTTTTGTATTTTGTCAGCTATTGTTTTTATGTGATGTGGGAGAGGCTTTAGCCCCGACTGCGAGGCTAAAGCCTCTCCCACATGAATACTTTCACAGTATCTTCGACCTGAAAACACGCGTGAACCTGCATTCAGGCGGATTTTATAGAAAAAAAAGCAGACGGAATATGCCCGCCAACACATTAAGAAAAATTCCTGAAATATTCAGGAAATTTTCCCGTATCGCATCCTTTCGATTACTTCTACTATGGTAGCCACCTTGCCCGGTATGAACGGGGAAACATTTTTATCCTATTGACTTTCGTTGCCGTTGCTATGCCTCAGATTCCAAAACCTGTTTTTTACCTGCCCGATAAAGCGGGTTTACGTCTTACGTTATTTTTACTGCTACTTGTGCCATTGCGCTTATGTTGGGCGGAAGGCAGTCAAGATGAGCCTGTCGAATTGGAAACAGTGGTTGTTGAAGGCGAAAAACTCAGCCAGAAATACACCAAGCTTGGCCCGGGCGAAGGTTTATTATTAAACAAAGAACAAATTCCAGGTAACGTCCAATCCATCTCTAGCCAAGATATGAAAGAGTCCATGACGACCAGTTTGGGCGATTTAATGAACTCGCGCCTGCAATCGGTTAATATCAACGACTATCAAGGCAACCCATTCCAGATGGACATCAGCTATCGGGGCTTTTCGGCCTCGCCGCAAATTGGCACACCGCAAGGTTTGTCGGTGTTTCTTGATGGCATCAGAGTCAACGAGCCGTTTGGCGATATTGTTAACTGGGATTTAATCCCAATGAACGCGCTATCGGGTATGGATGTATTTCCCGGTTCTAATCCGCTGTTTGGCCTGAATACTTTGGGCGGGGCGTTGTCGTTACGGACGAAAAATGGTTTTGAAGACCCTGGCGTTAATTTAAGTTTCCAGGGCGGTTCTTGGGACAGAAAAAAAGGTGAGGTGTCGGCAGGGTGGAATAATGGCGTGTTGGGCGGTTTTTTGGCGTTTACCGGATTTGATGAAGAAGGCTGGCGGATGAATTCGCCTTCGCAAGTTAATCAAGGTTTTGCCCGCATTGATTGGCGCGGCGAACGCTTTTCTGTGAAAGCCAGCACTGTGCTGGTCGGTAATCAATTACTGGGCAATGGTCTAATTCCGACCGACTTATATCAGCAAGACCCCTCCGCCGTATTTAGCTCGCCGGACAGTACAGAAAACGATTTGCAGCAATACAGCTTAGGCGGTGAGTTTTACTTGACCGATAATCTCAGCCTGACCGGACAAATCTATCGCCGTGATAGCAATCGGCAATCCATCGCAGGCGATATTTATGAAGATTTTCAAGACATGGACAGCGGTTGGGCCAATCCGCTACGCGCCAAAGGCACACGTACCGGACAACCGGTTTGCCGGTATCAGGATGCCAATAAAGATGGCGTACCGGATTATGGTTTAGATAAGAATTTTGATGGTGTGATTGATTCCGGTAGTATTAACAATCCGTTAAACGCCAAAAATCAGGATTATGTCACCTTAGTGCCGCCGATGGTGGATGATTGCGACCAAATTAACTACGTCCCTGTTGGGAAAGATTCCGGGCCGCGTAATGGTGCAGCGGGCGATCCAAAAAATCAAAGCGCTGGCTTGTCATCAAAAGGTTGGGTAAACGGTACGCCGATTGGCGTGTTGAGCAGCACCGCAATTGAGCAAATGACCGATGGCGCATCCATGCAATTAAACTGGGATAGCACGCAGCATAAATTCATGATCGGCGGCTCTGCGGATATGTCAGATTCTGATTTTGACACCAGCCAACGCCTAAGCTTGATGGACACCTCACACCGTGCCTACCTCGCGCCCAAAGCGATAGACCCCTTGTTTGTCGCGGCTCGGGAGGACATCCATAACAATGCCTTTACCGGTAAATCCAATACCTTTAGCAGCTATTTTAGCGAGACATTTTCACCAAAAAATAACCTGCATCTGAGTGTTTCTGGGCGATTCAACCATACCCAAGTGAACAATAAGCTCAGGGCAAGGACAAGGGCGGGGTTTGAAAATCTGCATGATATTGTTGACCTCAATACTTATCGGCCTACCGTGATTGTTTGCCAAGGCACGAATCCGGCTTCGTGTGGTGATACGCCTAATTATAATTTACGGGCGAATTGGGATAAGGACGTGTTGTTGGCACAAGACCCGTACTATGGCTTGGGCAAGTACAGCGAAACGCCGACTTCGGAGCAATTTGAGTACAATTCCTTCAATCCTTCTTTGGGCATCAGTTACTTACCATTCAAAGACAGCCAAATGGCAGCGAAAGACCTGAATGTGTTCTTTAACTGGAGCCAAGGTACTAGAACGCCGTCCAGCGTCGAATTGGGTTGTGCTTATGACGGTACGCTAGTGCCGCAAACGCCGGGTGACCCGAATTCGCCAAAAGTCCCGAAAAGCGTCGCTTCGATTGGCGGTGCGTGTACTTTGCCAACGTCGCTATCTGGCGACCCATACTTACCGCAAATCTTCGCCAATTCCTTTGAAGTGGGGATGCGCGGCAAAGTCTTTGGTGATTGGGAATGGAACACCAGCCTTTACCGCACCGATTTGCGTGATGATATTTATCTGGTCGGCATCACCGCCAGCCGGAGTTTTTTTGACACCATCGGCGACACCCGCAGGCAAGGCTTGGAATTGGGCTTTTCCGGTAAAGTCGGCATCGTCGATTTTCGCGCCAATTACGGCCTGACCGAAGCGACGTTCCAATCCAATTTGTTCATGGTCAGCCAGCATAATAGCAGTGCCGCCATCAGTACGCCCTTGGAACCCAAATATGATGAATCGGGCAGGCCATTGGAAGCCATCCAGGATATGATCCAAATCCAACCCGGTGACCGAATGCCGGGCATCCCGCTGCATAACCTTAATCTTAACGTCAACCTGCATCTTACCCAGAAATGGGAGTTCGGAGTCGGCATGGTCGCGCATTCTGCGTCGTTTGTGCGTGGCAACGAAAACAACGGCCATAGCCAAGGCGCGTATGACTACATCGAACGCCCCAACAGCACGGGTACCGGCATGGAACTGATCCGCCTACGGCAATTTACCGATGCCGGCACCGTGCCAGGTTATGTCATTTTCAATCTGAAAAGCCGTTATGAACTGGCGAAAGGTTTCTCGGTGTTTGGCATGGTCAACAATGTCTTCGACACCCACTATGCCACGGCAGGGCGCTTAGGCATCAACCCCTTTTCGCCCTCCGATAAAGGCACTGTTGGTTCTAGCGGCTGGAATTACAATTCCAATGACTGGCTCAACGCGACCCTCATCGGCCCCGGCTCGCCCCGCGCTTACTGGGCGGGAATTGAATACCGTTTTGAGTTGTAGGTTTTAATTTTGTACATCGATTTTTTATTCCCACCCCCACACACTAAGAGAGAAACTATGAAAACCCCAATAAGCCCTATTATCCTTATCGTATCCTTCGGCTTTGCCGCACCTTGTTTTGCCGACTTTACGATGCCATCCACCAAAGTGCCAATGGAAACCTGCCTAAAGTTAGCCCAGGCCAAAAAATCAGGCGATACCGTAAAGCTGGAATTTAAATTGGAGCGCGGCACACCCATTTATGAATTCAACGTACTCGGCAGCGATGGCAAAGAGTGGGAACTGGAATGCGATGCCAACCAAGGTTTGATAACAGAAGTCGAGCAGGAAGTTGCCAGTGCCAATGACCCACTATTTAAAGCCAAGTTAAAAATCAATGGAGACGAAGCCAGAAAAGTCGCCTTGAAAGCACATCCAGGCGAAATTACCGAGATTGAATACGAAATTGAGGAAAACGGTGATGCGTCGTATGAATTCGACATTACAACGGGTGATGGCAAAGAAGTGAAACTGGAAGTGGATGCCGCCACGGGAAAAGTGGTTGAAAACAACGAAGAGGAAATTTATCAGATAGGCAAGGAATAATACCCTGTTAGTAGCCATCCAACTTGAAAATGATGCCAATCAACGTCGTAACAGGGCCAAAAATGAGCTTACGCTTACAGATTAATATCAGAATTATTCTGACCAGTATTGCAATACTGGTTTTAGGCAGTTCTGTTGCCATCTGGCAAGCGCGTAGCGCGGTCAGCAAGGAAATCGACTCCTCACTAAATCTGGCCGCACAATTAATAAAACTTAATTTTCCGCAATCTCAACCCAATGCTGTCGATGTTAGCGCCTGGTTGCCGCGTTTTGTTTCATTGGAACAAACGCGGCATTTAAAAATCCAGCTCAAAGAACCTACGGGTCAAGTCGTAAAATTTACTGCCGGGCAAAACCACGCGTCTGATACCGATGTGCCGCCGCAATGGTTCATCAATCTGGTTTCTGCTGAATATCCAGACGTTGAACAGCAACTGGCAACAACCGACGGCAAGCAAATCACGCTGATGATCCAAGCCGACCCTATTGATGAAATAACCGAAGCTTGGCATGAAAGCTGTTCATTTTTTACCTCGTTGCTGGCACTGACGCTAGTAACCTTTCTGGCTGTCAATCTGGTGTTCAACAAGGCATTTAAGGCGATAGCGTTGATTGTGGATAGTCTGAAAGCCATTGAACAAGGCGATTATCAGCAAAAATTACCTGAATTTTCCACTCAGGAATATGACGACATCGCCAAAACCATCAATCACATGACGGCGGTATTGGCTACCGCGCACCAAGAAAACAGGGCATTGGCCTTGCATTCCCTGGAAATACAGGAAGACGAGCGGCAGCATTTGTCGCAGGAATTGCATGATGAGTTGGGGCAATCATTGACGGCGATTAAAGTGATGGCGGTGACGGCAAAAAATCCCAAAGCCGATACGGCGCAGATTACCGATGCCATCATTGCTATCTGCGATCATCTGATAACCGTTGTGCGATCCATGATGCGTAATTTACACCCGTTGGTGCTGACGGAATTAGGCTTAAAGGCCACGTTGGAGGATTTGGTGAATCACTGGTCAAACAGAAGCCCGACCTTGCTATTAAAGCTTAATTGCTCTAATGACGTGGATGAGATGGGACAGAAAATCACGATTCAGATATATCGGATAGTGCAGGAATGTGTCACTAACATCGTGCGCCATGCAGAGGCGACGCAAGCAACCATCAATTTGGACATAACGACGGGTAAATTATTGCGCTTACAGATTAGCGATAACGGCTGTGGTTGTGAACTGGATACCCTAAAATCAGGCTTTGGTTTATTAGGTATGCGCGAACGGATCAACAGCTTGGGTGGAACATTGGCGATTAAAACACAACCCGGACAGGGCATGGGCATAACGGCAAATATCCCATTGAAATGAAAAATAAATCTGCGTGAATAAAGCCTTAACTTTGGTGTCATGGCAGCAACTTATCAATACATTAAGTTTCGTAGCAGCTTGTAAAACGGGAATTTCTCTAGTCAATATCAGGAATTTAACCCAATAATTTTTAGTTCAGATTATCGATAATAGCCGTTTGTCTCAGGAATTATTGATTATGAAATTCGTCCCTTTTGCATTCACCACCTTGTTAATATTGCCTTTGCTTGCCATCGCGCACGGGCCGACCCCACAAAAAGCAAAGGAAAGCGTCACGATTAACGCGCCCGTCAGCACTGTCTGGGAGACCGTGAAAGTCTTCGACCGCATCGTCAATTGGCATCCCGATGTTAAACAAAGTATCGGTGACGGCAAGCACGAATCCGGCGGCAAACGCACGATAACACTCCAAAACGACGAGGAATTGGTGGAAGAGTTGGATTTTTACAGTGATAAAGACCACGAATACAGCTACCGCTTGAAAACTGAGAACGTCCAGGCGTTTCCGGCAAGCTCGTATTCTGTCACCTTGCAAGTGACCCCAGGCAGTGATGCCAGCAACAGCACGGTGGTTTTGAAAAGCCGGTTTTATCGTGGCGATACGGGCAACACGCCACCGGAAAACCTGAATGATGAAGCGGCGGTCAAAGCCATGAACGCATTTTTTAAGAACGGTCTTGATGGGCTTAAGCAAAAGTTGGAGAAATAGCCATTCTCAGCCCAAGCCAGTCAGGTTTCAAAACCTGACTGGCGCATTGCCAGCCTATCCATCATCTTGCAGCGCATTATGCACTTCGATTAAGCCTTGCCTTGTCGCCAACAGCGTCAATTCGGCAATCGTCGCCACCCCCAGTTTCTCCTTAATCGCCGTGCCGTGGTTGCACACGGTCTTATAACTCAAACATAATTTATCCGCCGCCTTATGCGTAGTATAGCCATTTGCCAATAAGCAAAACACGTCGAATTCGCGCGGCGATAATAATTTTATCTTTTCGGAATCATCCAAGCCAGAAGTCATGGTGATGGCCAATTGCTGGGCGAGTTCCGGGTCAACAAACGTGCCGCCTTGGGCGATTTTGCCTACCGCCGTGATGAGGGTTTCAGGGCCGCTGTTTTTAGTGATATAGCCTTTTGCGCCGGCTTTCAGGGCACGGGTGACGTACACCAGTTCGTTGTGGATACTGAACACCAATATTTTGGCGTGGGGATCGCGGTTGATTAATCGCCGTATGGTTTCAAAACCGCCGATGCCAGGCATGGTCAAATCCAGCACGACCAAGTCGGGTCGATGCTGGTTGTAGAACTGGCAGGCGGTTTCGCCGCGGTCGGCTTCATAAATCTGCCCGATGTTTTCTGATAAGGACAGATAGGTTTTATAACCCGTCCTGACCACCGCATGGTCATCAACTAGCAAGACATTGATTTTTTGCACCACGCCATCCTCCTCGATAAAACGCCCATGATGCCACGTTTGGCCTATTTGGACTATAGGAGGATTTCCTTTTTTACGCTCCTTCCCACACTGCCCTGCGGGTAAGCTCCGGCTTCGGTTACCGCTTCTTTTCGTGGACAGCTTTATAGCAGGAATATTTCACCCAATTTTGTCGCTATTTTCCTCTATGTTTTAAAGGCTTATTCCGTAACGGCCTGCCTGCCGCCTCCCGTATCATTCCTGTCCAGCATAGCCGGGTGTCCTAAGCAACCCTAGCCCGATCAAGCAAGCCGAAACACTTTCGGAACACACGGCTAAGCCCTATTGAACACACAACAATAAAATTCTGGAGGAATCATGCGGATTTTGAAAATGGCCCGTTTTGCCGGACGCACTGCGTTGGCAGCGGGCATTTCGTTGGCTTTAGCGCAACCTGCACTTGCCAACAAAGAACTACAAAAATTGTCGCGCCAAAACACCAACTGGGTGATGCAGACCAAAGATTACAGCGCGACCCATTTTAGCGAGCTGTATGACATCAACATCACTAACGTCAAAAACCTGAAACCCGCTTGGTCATTTTCCACGGGCGTGTTGAACGGTCACGAAGGTGGGCCGCTAGTCATCAACGGCATCATGTATGTGCATACTCCGTATCCCAACAATATTTTTGCCATCGACTTGAACGAACCGGACAAAATCCTCTGGGAATTCAAACCTAAACAAAATCCGGCAGCACGCGCCGTAGCCTGTTGTGACGTGGTCAACCGTGGCTTGGCTTACGCACCGGAAGGCAATGGCTATCCGGCGACCATTTTCCAAAACCAATTGGACGGGCATATCGTCGCTTTGAACGCCAAAACCGGTGAGCTGCTTTGGAAAATGGAAAACTCCGATATTGCGATGGGTTCTACGCTGACTATTGCGCCGTTTGTCGTCAAGGATAAAGTCATCGTCGGCAGTTCCGGCGCGGAATTGGGCGTTCGCGGTTACGCGACCGCTTATAGCATCAAAGACGGTAAGCAACTATGGCGCGTTTACGCCACCGGCCCGGATGAAGACATCAAACTGGCGAAAGATTTCAATAAGGCCAACCCGCATTACGGGCAATTTGGTTTGGGGCTAAAAACCTGGGAAGGCGACGCGTGGAAAATTGGCGGCGGCACGAATTGGGGCTGGTATGCCTTCGACCCTGACCTGGACATGCTCTATTACGGTTCCGGCAACCCCGCACCGTGGAATGAAACCATGCGCCCTGGCGACAACAAATGGACGATGACCATCTGGGGCCGCGATGTCAACACTGGCGAAGCGAAATTTGGCTACCAAAAAACTCCGCATGACGAATGGGACTATGCCGGCATCAACTACATGGGCTTATCCGAGCAAGTGGTCGATGGCAAAAAAACCAAACTGTTGACCCATCCTGACCGTAACGGTTTGGTATACACCTTGAACCGTGAAAACGGTGACTTGGTTAATGCGTTCAAGATTGACGATACCGTCAACTGGGTGAAAAAAGTCGATCTGAAAACGGGCTTGCCGATCCGCGACCCTGAATATTCGACCCACATGGATCACGAAGCCAAAGGCATCTGCCCGTCGGCGATGGGCTACCACAACCAAGGCATCGAATCTTACGACCCCGCGAAAAAGCTGTTCTTCATGGGTATCAACCACATCTGTATGGATTGGGAACCGTTCATGTTGCCCTACCGCGCAGGCCAGTTCTTTGTCGGCGCGACCTTGAACATGTACCCAGGCCCGAAAGGCACGTTAGGCCAAGTCAAGGCCATGAACGCGGTCACAGGCGAGTTTGAATGGGAAGTGAAGGAAAAATTCGCCGTCTGGGGTGGCACGACCGCCACCGCCGGGGACTTGGTGTTTTACGGCACCTTGGATGGTTATATCAAAGCCTTGAACTCGAAAACGGGCGAAGAGCTGTGGAAATTCAAACTGCCATCAGGCGTTATCGGTCATCCGATCACTTATTTGCATGATGGCAAGCAATATGTGGCGATTTACTACGGTGTTGGCGGCTGGCCCGGTGTAGGTTTGGTGTTTGACCTGAAAGACCCGACGGCAGGCTTAGGTGCGGTGGGTGCGTTCAAGGAATTGGCGCATTACACGCAAATGGGCGGCGGCGTGATGGTGTTTGCGCTCTGATAAGTCGTAGGTTGGGCGATAAGCCGTAACCCAACGTTTTTAGACTCATCGTTCCCACGCTCCGGCGTGGGAATATTGCCTGTGACGCTCCAGTGTCACGCAACGCAGGAGCGTTGCCGGATGAATTTCCATTTATGCCCTGTGGGTGCGCCGGAGCGTGGGAACTATAAGTAGAGAAAAAACATGCCATTAACAAAAAAACTATTAATCGCCATCGGTTGCTTAGGTTTAAGCCTGTCAACGGCAAACGCCGATGACAGCCCCTTAAAAATCTGCGCCGCCGAAGACGAAATGCCGTATTCCAACAATAAAGGCGAGGGCTTTGAAAACCAGCTCGCGCAGTTGGTCGGTGCGGAATTAAAGAAAAAAGTCAGTTTCGTTTATTGGACAGACCCGCGCTATTACCTGCGCGACACCTTGGACAAAGGCTTGTGCGACTTGGTCATCGGCGTGGACACGGGCGACCCGCGCGTAGCCACCAGCTTACCGTATTACCGTTCCGGCTATGTCTTCATCACCCGCCAAAACGACAAGCTGGCGGTCAACAACTGGGATAGCGAGGCATTAAAAAAAGCCCAACGTATCGCCTTTGTGCCGGGTTCGCCCGCCGAAGTGATGCTACGCGCTATCGGACGTTATAACGACATGTTCAATTATTCGCAGGAACTGGTCGGCTACAAATCCAAGCGTAACCAGTATGTCAAATACGACACCGCGAAATTGGTCAGCGAAGTGTCATCCGGTCATGCCGAAGTGGCGGCATTATGGGGGCCAGCAGCGAGCCGTTATGTCAAAGCCTCCAGTACGCCGTTGACGATGACTATGATCCCCGACACCAACCACCGGGCTGACGGAGAAAAGGTCGGGCATCACTACAGCACGTCGATGGCGGTGCGCAAAGGCAACGCAGCCTTGCTGGCGCAATTGAACCAAGTTATTAAAACTAAACAACCGGAGATCAGGCACATTCTCGAAGCTGAAGGCATACCTTTGCTGGACGCGGACAATGTGGCCCTCGCCGTAACCCATTAGGAAGAACCCTGCGCATGAAATTAACAACACTAACACTCTGTGCCTCGCTCGCACTGGTTTTTACAACCGCCGCCCAAGCGGATATTAGCTTGCATAACGCCATCACGGGCGAGACGCTGGACATGAGTTTCGCCAAAAAAGGCGGCAACACCGAGGCCTTCAAGCAATTCATGCAAGACGGCAAAAATCCCTACAACGGCAACAAAGAAGTCGTGGAAAAAGGCAAAAGCCTTTACATGACGGGCTGTTCCGGCTGCCACGGACACGAGGCGGAAGGCAAACTCGGCCCAGGTCTGGCGGACGATTATTGGACGTATCCGCGCAACGCCACCGACCAAGGTTTGTTTGAACTGCTGTTCGGCGGAGCCAACGGCATGATGGGGCCGCAATACGTCAACTTTAACACCGATGAAATATTGCAAATCATGGCTTTTCTCCGTGACATCTATACAGGTGATCCGAAAAAGGCCAAATGGTTAACCAAATAACGAGGATAACATCATGAAAAAATTAGCATTACTCAGCTTGGCGGTGGTTGCCGCCGGACTATCATTTTCGGCATTAGCTTACGATGGCACTAATTGCAAAGAACCTGGCGTGTGTTGGGAGCCAAAACCCGGCTACCCCGACAAAGTCGCAGGCAGTAAATACGACCCTAAGCACGATGTCAACGAACTGAATAAACAAGCCCAGTCGGTTAAGGAAATGGAAGCGCGTAACGAGAAACGCCGCCTGAATTTCGTTAAAACCGGCAAGTTTGTTTATGACGTAGAGGAAATCGCCAATTGATTTCCTTTGGCATAAACGATTTTTCTTGTCATTTATGCCCCCTATTGCAGCTTGTTTGGCGGTTTCTATGCCGGAACTGGCAAATCGTTCTGAAATGTTCTCCAGTTGCCGTGATGGGTTAAATCGTCGTGCCGAGATAACCTATTAAGCCCCGCTATCAGGCTGCAAGATTCTGTTTTTTTAGACTAATATCACTCACACTCCGACCAGTGATACTCGTCGGAGTTTTTTACTATGACCAATAATCAACTGAACGACTGGCGCGATAACGCGCTACGCTTCGAACAACAACTCAACCAAATCGTGATAGGCCAAACCGCAGCCGTCCGCCATTTGCTGTTAGCGGTGTTTGCGCGTGGTCACGTCTTGCTCGAAGGCAATGTCGGTGTCGGCAAAACCACGTTGTTACGCGCCATCGCCCACGGTTTGGGCGGCGATTACCAGCGCATCGAAGGCACAATAGACCTGATGCCCGCCGACCTGATTTATTACACCTATCTGGATGCCAGTAGCAAACCCCGCGTAGACCCAGGCCCCTTGCTCAGCCACCGCGAACGCTTGGCGACTTTCTTTTTTAACGAAATCAACCGCGCCCGCCCGCAAGTCCATTCCTTGCTGCTACGCGCAATGGCGGAGCGCAGTGTCAGCGCGTTTAACCAAACCTACCACTTGCCGCATCTGCAAGTGTTCGCCGACCGCAACCGCGTCGAGCGTGAAGAAACTTTTGAATTGCCCGCCGCCGCCAAAGACCGTTTTATGTTTGAAATTAGCCTCATCACCCCTAGTGATGAGACGGTGTTGCAAGAGCTGATGTTCAATCCGCGCTACCACGATACCGACCATTTGGTGCAAGAGATGGCAAACGGGCAGATCGCCTATTACGAACTCAATGAAGTTGCCGCCAGCATCCAAGCGCACATCCACAGCAGCGACAAACTTAAAGCCTACGCCTTGGCCTTATGGCAAGCCTCGCATAGCCCCGCCAAGTACGGCATCCGCTTGGATGATGTGGACATGGCGGAACTGATCCAAGCCGGAGCCAGCCCGCGAGGCATGAGTTATTTCATCCGCGCCGCCAAAACCCGGGCATGGCTAGAAGGCCGCGATAATTTATTGCCGGAAGATTTGCAGACCGTGTACGCGGTAACCATGGCGCACCGGATATTTTTCAGCCCGTTATACGCCTATCGGAAAGACGAGCTGATGCCGCAATTGATAACAGGGATTTTGGGGCAGATTGCCGCGCCGTAAATGCCGCCCGAAAACAAGAGCACCATTATGAACACCACCATAAAAAACCTTATAAATACCGCATTTGACTTCACCGCCTTACGTTTAGCCATCGCCGCTTACGCAGGCTTAGGCTTGTTTGTCGTGCTGATCGCCGAAGGTTTGGACAACCAAGAACCTGCGCCCTATGCCGCCTATTATGTCGGGGCTATTAACGAGGCCATCAGCCCGAAATTCTGGAATTTGCTTGGCGATACCAGTTTATTGCTGCTGTGCCTGAGCTTGCCTACTGCGTATCTGTCCAGACAACACCCTGCATTATTAGCCCCGGCACAATATTTGTGCCGCCTCAATAATCGCCTGTTCCTATTGGCGTTTACCTTAGGCGCGATGGCGTGGGGGATTTTATTGGCGCAGATTATCTTGCGGTTGGCGGATGGGGTATATCCATCCGCATGGAGTGTGTTGTTTTTTGATGCGCCTATTTTTTTAGTTTTAGTCTTTTTGCCTTTGCTCAATAGCCTTTGGTGGTGTGCCGCTCACACCGTGGCACAACCAGACAGTGCCGCCTTGCAATGGCTATTCGGGAAATTGGGCAAATACACTTGGCCGGCGTATGGCGTATTTGCGGCTTTGGTGGTGTTTTTAGTGGTTAATCAGCAATAAATGTTATGACCCTAGCCCACATTTTCCAATACCGTTTAGCCATGCCCAGTTGCCGGGTTTATCCGGGCGCGCATGTCGGGCGCATGGTCAGTAGCGGCCATTTGTTCAAACAACACGAACCGCTAATCGCTCATCCTGATCCCCGGCGCATCGACTTGCGGGCCAGTGTGTTGGATGTGTTCGGGCAATATCGGGTGCGTGTTTACCAGCAACACAGCCTGATTGACGTGTTGTTGCTGGCGGATTTGTCCACGTCCATGGGCCAAAACAAGGCCTTATTATTGGATTGTCTGGAGTCCATTGCCGAATCGGCTTTTAGTTATGGCGACCGTTTCAGTTTTATCGGTTGTGGTAGCGAAACCTCGGCCCGTTATCAGTTAAGCCATTGCCAACAACGCGGCGCACTCCGCGCCTTTAGCCAACAACTGCAAACCGCCCGTTTCACACCGCAGAACCCGCATTGGCAATCAGCTTTGCCACATTTGCCCAGCCGCCCGTCCTTGGTGTTTTTGCTATCCGATTTCCATTTTGATTTGTCTATTTTATCTCCCATTATGCCGCAGCTACGCCAGCACGATGTTATTCCGCTAGTCATCTGGCAAACGGGCGATTATGAGCAACTACCGGAATGGGGCTTGGTCAGTTTTCAGGATAGCGAAAGCCGCGCCACGCGCACGCTGTTCATGCGTCCGGCCTTGCGGCGCACGATTGTGCAACGCTTCCAACAACGGCGGCAGCAGTTGCAAAGTTTCTTCCGCCGCTATGGCTGTGAGCCGATGTTTTTGCAAGACCGCTTCCAGGCCGCACAGCTGCAAGCGTATTTTTTACAGAGAGCGGCATGAAAAAGTGGCTTATTTTCGGTTTGTCGCTGTGCTTGCTCGCTTGCAGCAATTCATCTAATTCACCTGTCAGTGATTTTGAATTTTTAACCCCGCGCCCGTTCGGCTATATCAATGGCGATGAAATCCGTCACAAAATTATTCTCGAAACCCGCAATGGCGTACAACTGCAACGCGGCGGTTTGCCCAAACGGGGTGCAGTCAACCGCTGGTTGAATGTCAGCCAGGTGACGGTCAGCGAAGCCAAAATCAGCGGCGGTTTCCATTATGAAATTGATTTGGTTTACCAAGCCTTTTACGCGCCGCTGGAAGTGAAGATGCTGACCATACCCAGCTTCGATTTGCCGCTAGCGCAAGGCGGTAATAACGCCAGCCAAACCGTGCCTGCGTGGCATTTCACTTTATCGCCGTTGCGCGAGTTGTCGATCAGGAAAGATGAATCAGGCCAGTACATGCGCCCCGATGCCGCGCCGCCGTGGCTGGATGACACGGGCGTGGTGTATGGCTTATGGATGGCGTTTGCCGTAATGCTCAGCAGTGCGAGCGGTTTGGCCTATGTGTACGGCTATCTGCCGGGCTTGCCAAAGCGCCGCGTGTTTAAACGGGCGACAAAAAAAATTGCCAGTTTGTCGGACACGCAAATGGTGGAAGCCTTGACCGAATTCCACCAAGCCTTGAACGCCGTCAATGGTGCGCCTCTCTTCCAACATCAATTGGCGGATTTCTACCAACGCCAGCCTTCATACCAAGCGGCTGACGCGCAACTGCGGTGGTTTTTCCAAACCTCGAACCAGTGTTTTTTCAGCGATAAGCCGCCAAACCCCAATGGAACGTTGGCAACTTTGCGCCAACTGTGCGCGGCGTGTCTGGTGTTGGAACGGGGCTGATGATGGATCTGGCCGTGGATACGCCGTGGTGGCTGGCGGGCCTGTTGTTGACCGTGTTGCCGCTCTTTAATAGCGGCATCCAACCTAGCACTTACCCGTGGTTACAGATATTGCCCATCGACCCGCTGTCGCAGGCCATTTCGGTGGTGTTGCGGGTCTGCGCGATGGCGACGATGGCCGCCTTGGTTTTGGGCTTGGCGGGTCTTCATCAAACCGAACAAACTCGCGAGCGCATTGCTTATGGCGCGAACATCGTTTTGCTGTTAGATCGTAGCAACAGCATGGACAACACCTTTGCGGGCAAAACCCCGGATGGTGCGAACGAATCCAAAGCCACGGCGGCGCGGCGTTTGTTAAGTGACTTTGTCGAACAACGCCCACACGATTTGCTCGGCATAGCCGAATACAGCACCGCGCCGTTGTTTGTGTTGCCGCTGACTGACAACAAAGCTGCGATACACGCGGCGATCAACGCCACCGCCACGCCCGCTTTGGCGTACACCCATGTCAGCAAGGGTTTGAGCATGGCTTTGGATTTGTTTAAAGACCAACCTTTGAGCGGTTCGCGGATTGTCTTGTTAGTTTCGGACGGTGCGGCGGCGATAGACCCGGACAGCGAATTGCAATTGCGTTTGGCTTTCAAACGGCAAAACATCCGTTTGTACTGGCTGTTTTTACGCACCGCCAACAGCCCCGGTATTTTTGATAAACCGCAAGACCCACGCGACGACAATGCCGGGGCGATGCCGGAGCGTTACCTGCATTTGTTTTTCTCCAGCCTGAACATTCCGTATCAAGCCTACCAAGCTGAAAGCCCCGATGCCATGCAGCAAGCCATCGCCGACATTAACCGTCTGGAACGCGCGCCGCTGCATTACCGCGAACGCATCCCCAAACGCGATTTGTCGGGCGATTGTTATTTATGGGCGACAGGCTTGTTGGCGATGTTGCTGGCGGTGAAATTTTTTGAGGTGAAACGATGAGCAAAGCATGGGTTTTATGGGGCGTGTTGCTTTTAGGTACGGCGGCGATGCTAGTGCAAATCTGGACGCTGGTCGGCATCAGCCAAAGCAATCATGCCATTACCGACATGACAGCGGGTAAAGACGTGCCGCTGGATAAAATCGTCAACGACGCGCCGGAAGTGCGTTTGGCGCGGGCGATGGCGCTCAAGAAACAACAGCGTTATGACGAAGCCTTGGCGACCTTAAACCTGATTTTAGACGCCCCCGATCCGGCCTTGCAGACGAAAATCCGTTATAACTTAGGCAATATTTATCTGCATTTGGCAGTGGTCAAAACCGAAGCGATGGCGGTTAATGAAGCCATGCCCTTGCTGGCCTTGGCGAAACAAGCTTACCGCCAAGCCTTGGCTTTGGACAGCCAGCTTTGGGATGCCAAATATAACTTGGAAGTCGCCATGCACTTGTTGCCGGAAATGGACAAGATCAGTAATGAAGAAGAAAGTCCGGTTAATCAGAAATCGCAGTTGTGGACGACGGTGCCGGGATTTCCTAGGGGTTTGCCGTAGACAGAATCCGCTCGTTCTCAATCTCCAGCTTGGGAACGCAGTAGCCGAAGCTCCAGCTTCGAGAACTTCATGATGGGAAGCCAGAGCTTCCTACACTGCATTCCCAAGCTGGAGCTTGGGAACGAGGGTATTTATGTTCTCAAACTATTTAAAAAACCACCGCTTCTGGCTATTAAGCCTAGCCTGCATCGCCATGCTGGTCGCCTTCATCCGTCCGACCCAAAACCAGCCGCGCCCTATCTACAATGTCACTTTCATCATCGACATCACCCGCAGCATGAACGCAGCCGATTACCAACTGGACGGACAAACAGTCAGCCGTTTGGAATACGTCAAGCACAGCTTGCGCGGCTTATTGGCAAAACTGCCTTGCCAATCGAAAGTCGGCTTAGGTTTGTTCACGGAACGGCGTTCGACCTTATTGTTCGAGCCGATAGAAGTTTGCCAAGGCTTCAATGAAATTGATACGGCCTTGGCGCAAGTCGATTGGCGCATGGCGTGGGCGGCGGATAGCCGTATCGCTATCGGTTTGTTGAACACCTTACAGATGCTGGAAAAACTCGATACCCACGTTATTTTCATCACCGATGGTCAGGAAGCCCCACCCGTCAACCCGCGTTACCGCAGCGATTTTGCCGCCGTCAAAGGTAAGGCCAAAGGCATGATTATCGGCGCAGGCGGCTTGCAAGCCGTGTCTATCCCAAAGTTTAACAACAAAGGCGAGCCTGACGGATTTTACCGCCCCGATGACGTGCCGCACCGCTCGACTTTTGGCGAATCGGATTTGAACCCGGAAAAAATCCAAGGCTATAACGCCCGCAACGCGCCGTTTGGGAATGATAGCAGCTTAGGTAGTGAGCATTTGACGGCCTTGCAGGAAAGTTATCTGCAAGCCCTAAGTGCAGAAGCAGGCTTGCGTTATCAGCGGTTGACGGATGCTGAAGCCTTAGCTATGGCCTTGCAAATCCCAGAATTTGCCGGACAAAAACTAGCTGCAGTGGATGTGCGTTGGCAAATGGCATTAGCGGCCTTAGGTTTAGTTGTCTTGGTTTATATGCGGATTACCCGCAAGGAAACCAACAATTAGCAATTTAAAATGGAGTGAGTTATGAATTTTTACAGCAAGATTATCGTGTTTTGGCTGCTATCGAACTTGGCTTTTGCCACAGAAAAAACGCCCATCCGCATCGGAGTCCAAACCACTGGAACGGTCGCTTGGGAACTGGTGGCATTACAAACCCTGGAGACCGATTTTGATGTGGTTGTCAAAGAAATCGCCAATCCCGACGCCGGCAAGGCGGCGTTGCAGGCGGGAGAAGTAGACATCATTGTTTCGGATTGGCTATGGGTGGCAAGACAGCGGGCTAGCGGGGCGGATTATACGTTTTACCCCTATTCCACTACCTCAGGGGCTTTGGTTGTCCCTAAAAACAGCCCTATCCACAGCATTAAAGATCTGCTGGACAAACGGTTGGGCATTGCAGGCGGTGAGCTGGATAAAAACTGGTTATTGCTGCAAGCCTTAGGCAAACAAAAAAACATAGACTTGAGTGCAGCGGTGGAAAAAGTCATGGGATCGCCTGTTTCGCTCAATGAAAAAATCCACCAAAACCAAATTGATGCCGTATTGACCTACTGGCATTTCGCCGCCCGCTTGGAAGCTGAAGGGTATCGGCAAATTATTGATGGTAAGGGCATTTTAAAGGCACTGGGTATCAGCGAAAACGAGCCCACACTAGGTTATGTGTTTAAACAAAGCTGGGCGGCGGCACATAAATTAGCCGTCAACCATTTCTTAAGTGCCAATTTACAAGCAAAAAAGCAATTATGTGCTTCCGATGAGGCTTGGAAAAAAACCTTGCCATTGATTGGAACCGATGACCCAACAACCCAAAGCCATTTGCGCGATCATTATTGTGCAGGCAATATCCAACACTGGGGTGAACATGAACACCAAGCGATTGCCCACATTTACACATTGCTACGCACCTTAAGTGACCATCAGCTCACGGGTTCATCCGAAAATTTACCAGACGGCACATTTTGGTCTTTTGATTAGGATCTGATATTACATACCCCTATCCCAAAAAGCGTATCATTTTCAGGATGGATAAAGAAAAAACCGAACTCTACGTGAAGGTGTTGGCAAGCATTTTGATCCAGAGATATCCAACTACTTTTTGAATAATCAAGCAACGATACTTCAGATGCGAACTGACTGGGAACTTAAAGGCAGTGTATCCGCTAAATCCGCTTGATTTTTATGATATTCATCTTGATTTTCTGTATGGATTATAAATTTATCAATAATTGAAATAACTATGAGATGGCAATAATTCAAAGGCTGCTTACCAAGGTTAACCAGTCATTAGCTGGAAGCTAGCAAACGTCAATTATTGGCCGTACGCGACCGTCAAGATTGATCAAAAATTGAGAGGATTTGGCTCTCTGTTCGTCGGGTAGTTAACACCCCTGTCAGTTAGTCGATAAACTCCTTCTATAAGGAATGGCATGAAAATAACCGGCTCTCAGCTTTTTTCGTGCTATTACGCCAATAGCTTTGGTAGCCCTGTTTTACACCCCAAAAGCGTGTACTTAACGCTTCGCAAGTGTGGATGTTGGATGCTTAGGTAAACTTAATGAAATCAGCAGCGTGCCAATGATGACAAAAAAACCTAGTAATAACATGGCCATTACTGGATCAACTCCTTTTGAGGTAATGAAAGAATAACAGCCGACCCCCATTAACATCGCAACATTATTAAAAAAACCTTGTAGTGCAACTGCTCTACCACTGCCAAAGCTTTTTTGTCCTATTTCTTGTAATTGAGCATTGATCGGGACAATAAAAATGCCTCCTGCCATACCTATTAATAATAATATGCCGCGGGACGACCACAGATCATGTGTTAGCGATAGCATAATAATAAAAATAGCCATTAAATAAGCCGCTAATCGAGTGCGTGCAATTTTTTCAAGAGGAATTAATTTAGGTACAATTGCTGACCCTATAATGATGCCGATGGCAAGAAAAAAAGTTAATTCAGCTATTTCAGTAGCATTTTTCATCAATAAAATCAGTGGTGCCCAAACAATAAGTATAACGCGTAAGGTGGCGGCAGTTAGCCAAAATAAGCCGCCACCTAAGATAGTAAATGTTGCGCCATTGATGGTGAATATAGCTTTAATTTCAGTGCAAAAAGCACTGATTTTGGAATGTTTAGTTACTGGTTTTATGGTGCCTTTGGGTAAAAAGGTCGTGACAAAAGCTGAAATTAAAAATAGGCTAAGGCATCCAATTAACGCAAAAGGTATTGAGTAATCGGCAGCTTTTGCACCCAGTAACATGCCAAGTAAGATAGCTAAAATCGTTGAGCCTTCCATTAAGCTATTCGCTTTAATCAAATAGTGATGTTCAGCCAATTCAGGCAAAATGCCATATTTCACTGGATTATAAATAGCTGCGCCCACACCAACGATGCAATAGGCAATAATGGGTTCAATATTGACTAATAAGCATATTGCTCCCAATGCTTTGATTATATTTGCAATAAATAAAATATGGGATTTGATATGAGTGTCAGCAAGTTCCCCTACCCAAGGCGCGAGCACAACATAAGATAAGGTAAATGCACTTTGCACGGCAGGTATATACCAACTGTCATTATGGGAGTCCATAACGATGGCAATAACCGTGAATAAGATGGCATTATCAGCTAAGGCAGATAAAAATTGTGCTATCAATAACGGATAAATATGCTTATTCATGGGTAATGTTTAGGTATGTAGATGAAAATGTTTACAGCTGCTGTACAGCCCATGCAGTGAGGGTTGGGTAATCAGTTTTACCCGTAGTCATGACAGGAATTGCGTCAGCGATGAGGATTTTTTTAGGAAGTAAAATACCGCTGATACCTTTGTTAGCCTGAGAAAGCATTGTTAGCGTGGCATCGTGTTGGCTTGTTATTAAAATAATTTGTTCGCCTTTTTTAGCATCAGGTAGGCTAATCGCGGCGTGCAAACTGTTCGGCCACATTGTAATGGCTAATTGTTCAACTGCCATTAATGACACCATTTCACCACCAACTTTGGCAAAGCGTTTGCTACGCCCGCGAATACTCACAAAGCCATCTTCATCAATATGCACAATATCTCCAGTGTCATACCAGCCTTTGCCATAGATTGAAGAAGTTTCTTTAAGTTGACCTGGTTGGTTTGCTTGTAGGTAACCCAGCATAATATTTGGGCCAGAAACATGTAATTTACCCGCATCGTGAATACCTTCGATAGCTTCAAGACGATAGTTCAGTGCAGGTAATAAGCGACCTACGGTATTGGCCTTATAATCCATGGGCGTATTAACCGCAGCAACAGGCGCTGTTTCTGTTGCGCCGTAACCTTCTAGCAGCCGAATGCCAAATTTATCCTGCCATAATTGACGCGTAGAGTCTTGTAGCTTTTCTGCGCCCGCGACAACATACCGTAAACTATAGAAATCATAAGGATGTGCTTTTTTACCATACGCAGCAAAAAAAGTATTCGTACCAAACATAATGGTTGCACTTATTTCATAAGCAATTTCTGGAATAACACTAAAATGCAGGGGGGTTGGGTAAAAAAATGTTTTCATGCCGTTAAGCACAGGTAGCAACGTGCCAATGGTAAAGCCAAAAGAATGAAACATAGGCAAGAAGTTAAGCACTATATCTTGAGGTGTGAAACTTATCCGTGCGGCAACTTGTTTATGGTTGGCTAAGATATTACTGTGAGATAAAACAACGCCTTTGGGCGTGCCTTCTGAGCCAGAAGTAAATAACACAACAGCAGGGCTATCGGGTTTAATTGCCTTTTCATCGTACCAAAAAGCAATTGTTTTGCTGCGTAAAAAAGCACTTACTTTAGTTATAAAAGTAACTGAAGAGGCGAGTTCTTCTAAATAGAGAACGATGAAATGTTCGCTTAATACCTTTGCCTCAGCACTAAGATTTGCTAATTCAATAAATTTGCGTGAAGTAACAACAGTGGTAATTTTAGCCGTTTGACATGCTGACATCATATTTACAGAGCCAGTTGAATAATTAAGCATTGCCGGCACCCGACCATGTAATTGTAAGCCTAATAATACAGCTAAGGTTTTTACTGAGTTGGGCAGCATTAGGCCAATGATTTCACCTGACTGGCTGTTATGTTTAATTAAATCACCTAGCACTAAGCTCATGATCACTAATTGGTTATAAGAGACAGGGCGACGCTCAAGGTCTTCAGCAATAAGATGACCACCACCATGAATTGATTTTGCTTCAAGAAATGCGCTAAAGAGATTTTGTTGATAATGACTGGTGGCGAACATCATTTCTGTCATGATGTCGTTTAGTCTGTGACCGGTTGATTTACGTCTGTTTTTACCTGCATCATGCGTATTAGCATTAAGTTGTGTGGGAGGTAAAATATGTAGGGTTATTTTAGGGAACCAACGTAAACGAAGTAAGCGATGCAGTTTAGAAAAATGCGTGTATTGCGCACCTTCAATACGAATGGGCAAAATAATAGCGTTAGCTTTATCGGCAACCATACCGGTGCCGTCATAAATTTTCATTAATGAGCCAGTAGCCGTGATGCGTCCTTCAGGAAAAATAACTGTTTTAGACTCATTGTTTTGTAAATGATGGATAAGATTTTTAAGGGATAAAGGCTGCGTAGGATCCATAGGGAAAACCTGCGCTAATCTTAAAAAAGGTTTTAACCACCAGCGTTGTGAAATGTGAGTATTAATCGCAAAAGTAATGGCATCAGGCAGAAACACACCCAACAGCAAGGGGTCTAAAAACGAGGTATGATTAGCGATGATTAATACTCGTTTGCCAGCCTGATGGTAATTATCCAAGCCTTTAACTTCAACACGATAAATAACGCTAAGCAGCCAACGTAGACATTTTTTTAACATATAATCCTCCTAAGATTATTTTAGCAGATAGACTAAAAGCAGTATGTTTTCACTGCATATTTAGCATTTCTCATTATGGCAGTGCAGGAGTAAAAAGGCTTTAGCCTTTTTAACCAATGGCTAAGGCCATTGAACTTCATATTTTCCACGATAGTCATAATGAGAATTGTTGGCTAACATCATGAAGTAACAACCTGAAGCTTGAGTATGATAGCGTGTGTAATTGTAAATTATCATGATAGCAAGCTTATTATAAAATCATCATTAATCGCGTGTGTCTCTTAGCATGCTTGTCGTAAAAAACTGCTAAAGTAATCATTCTACGTTGAGCGGACGGAAAAAATGCCTAAAAAAATATTAAAAAAAATAACACCAGATTCAGAGTGGATAAAAAATCATAAGCACTTACAGTTTTTTGGGGATAAGCTTCATGACCCTAATTTTTGGCATTTTAACCGTCGCTCAATCGCTAAAGCATTTGCCATTGGCTTATTTGCATGTTGGATTCCAGTGCCTGGACAGATGTTACTTGCTGCGTCCGCAGCCTTATTTTACCGAGCAAATTTACCTGTATCACTGATGCTGGTGTGGGTTTCAAATCCGATAACAATACCGCCATTATTTTATTTTGCTTATCGTGTCGGTTTACTGCTGATGCAAGGTACCGTACCTACTGCGGCTTTTGATTTTTCAATTGACGGACTCATGTCAGGCTTATCGAATACTTGGGAGCCTTTTTTATTGGGCTGTGTGGTGCTAGCAAGTGTTAGCTCATGTGTGGGGTATTTTGGAATTAATGCCCTTTGGCGCTATTCCGTGATAAAAAAATGGACGGCAAGAAAGACGAATTAACGTGTGATGTTAATCGCGAGTGGCTTATTAATTGCGCTTGTCCTGATACAGCAACTGGCTGAGTTGCCAGAGCCTAGTTGGTTAATATTAGGGGGCATCTTATTGATACCTATACTCTGGCGCAGACACTGGCGAATTGCAGTGATAGTCATGGGCATCATGTGGACGTTGAGTTATGCCCACATAAAATTAGCCGATCGCTTACCTAATGCCTTAGATGGTATTGAGGTGTCTTTAACAGGCGTTATTGATACCTTGCCCATTCAACAAACTAAGGCAGTGCACTTTGATTTTTTGGTACAACCACGTGTTTATGGTATGCCACAAAAAATTCGTGTGCACGTCTACACCCATGCGTTTACGTTTAAAGCAGGTCAGCATTGGCGGTTACAGGTTAAATTAAAAACACCTCATGGCACGCTTAATCCTCATGGCTTTGATTATGAGCAAAAACTATTTCATGAAGGCATCGGCGCGATAGGTTCGTTGCGACTCTCGCCAGCTCCCGTCTTACTTGGACAAGACAACCCACTCTGGAATTTTTCTATGTGGCGGCAACGTTTAAGCGATCAATTAGCGACAATAAATCAACTTAATGGCGTGTTTTACGCCTTAATACTGGGTGACGGGAGTCACATCAGTCAAGCAGAATGGGACGTTTTTCGTAACACGGGAACTACCCATTTAATGGTTATTTCAGGTTCGCATATTAGCTTGATTGCAGGCTTAGTGTATTTTTTAAGCGCAAAACTATGGGCATATTCTGGTATCTTGCGTTGGTCGCCACAACGCGTTGCCGCCCTCATGAGCTTACTGGCAGGGTATGGTTATGCAGCTTTAGCAGGCTTTTCTATTCCTACTTTACGTGCAGTAATCATGTTAAGCGTGGTCTTGTTTGCCTTGGTCTTTCAGCGCCACATTCAGGTTTTTAGCACCTTAGCACTGGCCTTATTGATGGTATTAATAATTGATCCTGTTGCGGTTGCCTCGATAGGTTTTTGGTTATCTTTTGCAGCGGTCGCGTTAATTATATATACGGTCGCCGGGCGTTTAGGCACTTCAGCGTATGCTTGGATAAATGCCTTACGAATTCATTGGGCAACCAGTTTAGGGTTAATGCCCTTACTGGTGTATTTTTTTCATAGCATTACATTCACTGCACTGATTGCTAACATTATTGCCGAACCAATGATTGGTGTTGTGGTTATTCCCATCACTTTTTTTGCAGTCCTAGTGATGGGCATATTCCCCACTGTCAGTGAATACATTTTTGCGCTATTAAATAATGTCATGGATGTACTGTTACTTTATTTAGGAGAGTTAGCAAACTTGCCGTATGCGACCATAAATCAACCCGCCCCACCACTTTGGAGTGTGTTATTAGCCAGCTTAGGTTGTCTTTTATTACTTGCGCCCAAGGGCATACCCAATCGGTGGTCAGGCGTTTTGCTCTGTTTGCCTTTATTTTTTCCGCGCATCACTAGCCTTGATAAGGGGCGATTTACCTTAACGTTATTGGATGTTGGACAAGGTTTATCAATAGTAGTCAATACACAAGCCCACTGGTTGGTATTTGATACGGGTGCAAAATTTTCCAAAGACAGTGATCAAGGTAAAAGCGTGGTATTGCCTTTTTTACAGGGTCAGGGTGTTCAACAGCTTGATACATTAATAATTAGTCATGGTGATAATGATCATCGGGGCGGGTTAGCCTCTATTTTAAACAGCATGCCGACGCAGCAATTAATGACCCGTAGTCCTACGCAATTAATACCTTATCGGGCAACAGTATGCCAAACAGGTCAGCAATGGGTTTGGGATGACGTAAGTTTCACCGTATTAGCACCCGCATGGTCAAGCCATACGAGCAATAACAATTCATGTTTATTAAAAATTGACTCTGCTGAAGGTTCAGCATTACTGACCGGTGACATTGAAGCAGAAGCCGAAAGAAGTTTAATTGAGCAATCGCCACAGCAATTACGCGCACAACTATTAATAGCCCCGCATCATGGTAGTAAAACGTCCTCAACAGTGGATTTTTTAACGACAGTAGCGCCTCAAATGATCTTAATACCGGCTGGCTTTCACAGTCAATTTGGTCATCCTCACGCGCACGTGACACAGCGCTATCAACGGCTGAACATTCCGTATTTAAACACCGCAGAGCAGGGGGCGATAAGCGTAGAATTTAACAATAAGCACATGCAATTGCATGCTTATCGTGAAATTGCACGACGATATTGGCATAATAATCCCATTGTGCAGTAAACAAAAACTGACGCTGCGGGTCTTTTTGGTTAACTGCACAGCACATTCAATTTTAAGGAGAAGCGAGTATGACAACATTTACAGTAACGGGGGACATTGATCCTTTTTTGCATGTCAGTCTTAAATACGGGGAAAAAATCTATTGTGAATCCAATGCCATGGTCATGATGGAGAAAACCTTAGAATTAAAAGGAAAAATGACAGGTGGCTTAGGCAGTGCCTTAATGCGACGTTTTGCTAATGGTGAATCATTTTTTCAACAACATATCCAAGCAACGCAAGGAGATGGAGATTGCTTATTATCACCGACCTTACCTGGCGCGATAGACATCTTAGACGTAGGTGTGCACAGCTATATGTTAACCGATGGGGCTTTCGTTGCTGCCGAAGACGGGGTTAATTTAAATGTGCGGACACAAGGCATCGGCAACGCATTATTTGGTCAAACGGGGGGCTTTTTTATCTGTGAAGCCTCTGGCACAGGAAAGCTAGCGGTATCAGGTTTCGGCTCAAGTTTTGTGTTAGATGTTGAGCCAGGAAAAGATATTATTATAGATAACGCTCATGTTGTGGCATGGGACAGTCAATTACATCATGAAATATCTATTACTACGCAGAACTCAGGCTTTTTGGGTCAGCTGGTGAACAGCGTTACCAGTGGCGAAGGAATGGTATTAAAATTTTCTGGACGCGGTAAAGTGATTATTTGTTCACGTAATCGCGAAAATTTTGCCGCGTGGTTACTTAAGTTTTTACCTAGTAACTAACTATTCATATTTTCATATTAATAAATGGCGCGGCGCGTAGATTTACTCCAATGCTTGTTAAGTACACAAAAGGGAAGGTAAACGCAGCGTTAGTGTCATCATTACTTCATGTAAATTCGTTATGTTGACTATTCTTTTTTTTTAATTAAATGGGCAAACAAATGAAAGTAAATCACTTTTTAGCAGGGCTAGGATTAGCGGCTATCATGCAACCAGGCTTAGGATTTGCCGCCGCAGCCGTTGATGTTTTAGCAGGCTTACCCAATGGTATTTCAAGTGGCGACACAAGCTCAACATCAACAGTTTTGTGGGCGCGATGTAATCGTAAAGGCGAAGTAAAATTTCAGGTAAACAGCGGTAAGCTAGTTGTTGATCAACAAACTGTCACGGTTGCTGATCCTTTAATTCCAGCTAAAATCACTGTGGATAATTTGCAACCAGGACAACAGTACAGCTATCAGGTCAGCACCGCAGATGGTCTTAGTTTAACCGGTCAATTTACCACCGCACCTGATCAACAGGCAGAAAATATAGGCTTAAGCTTTGGTGTGACAGGTGATTGGCGAGGTGAATTAGCACCTTATCCCGCACTTAAAAATATTCCAGCAAAAGAATTAAATTTCTTTATAAAATTGGGTGACACTATTTATGCTGATTACCCAACCCCAGACGTACCGCTTGAACAAGCACTCACACTTAATGATTACCGCCTAAAACATAAAGAAGTGTATAGCCGTCATGCTGGCATAAATAGCTTTGCCAAATTGCAAAAAGACGTCTCTATTTTTGCAATAATTGATGATCATGAAGTAAAAAATGATTTTGCAGGTGGCGCATTAGCCTCAGCATTTCCTTATTTGTCAGAAACAACAGGTTTAGTTAATCAGTCAGGTTTATATAAAAGCGGCATACAAGCGTTCACTGAATACAATGCCATTGCAGATAAAACGTATCCAGTTGTGGGCGATGCGTTAACAGATGGTCGCCCAGACCTTTATCGTACACAACGTTATGGAAAAACTGCCGCAATTTATATGCTAGATGCGCGTTCTTTCCGAGATACAGAATTGCCAGGCGTTGCTGACACGACTGACCCACAACAAATTGGTGGGTTTATTGCACAAGCGTTTGATGCAACAACACCAGCAAGCACCCGTACTATGCTAGGTAAAGCGCAATTAGAGCGTTTGAAAGCTGATTTATTAGCCGCACAAACTGATAATGTTCTATGGAAATTTATAGCCGTACCCGAGCCGATCCAAAACATGGGCGTGCTTGCTGCCTCAGATCGTTTTGAAGGTTATGCCTCAGAGCGTTCAGAGCTCTTACGTTTTATCGATGAAAACGCGATTCAAAATGTTGTCTTTATCAGTGCCGATATTCACGGCTCGTTGGTCAATGATTTAACTTACCAACGTCGTGAAGAGGTATTAAATGCTTTAGTCACCGTAGGTAATCCCTTAGCTGCGCCGCAAATAAAAACTTCAGCGTTTGATATCAGTACAGGTTCAGTGGGTTATGCGCCCGCCTTTGGTGTGTCAGTAATTGAAATATTAGGAGCAATACCTAACGGTAATGCTATTTTGTCGCAACTGTATGGCGCGGTAGGCGTAAGCGATTTAGCAGCATTTAATCAATTACCTATGGCAGTAAAAGATGCCGCAATGACAGGTATTGTTGATGCGCAATTAACGCCATTAGGCTATAGCCCCGTGGGTTTAAATGATAACGAACATATCCACGCTAAATTAACCAAAGGTAGTTACAGTGCATTATTTAATTTTGGTTGGACGCGTTTTGATATTGCGCCAGATACCCAAAACTTAAAAGTGACCACTTACGGTATCCAACCTTATTCAATTGAAGACATGCAAACCAACAGTGTTGAAATAAATAAACGTCGTCCTAAACTGTTGAATCAATTTGTAGTAACACCAAACCGTTAATTTTTTATTGTTGCAAGCATAAAAAAACCGCGAGTGAGTTTATTCATGCGCGGTTTTTTTTTGATAAAACTGTTAGTTGCTTAGCGTTGCTTTAGTGTCGGGCATTGCTCAATCAATTTTTTGGTGTGGGGACGGTTACCTTAATGACTGTTAACAGATTTTACAGGCAACATTTCAAATAAAATTAATTCAGCAGGTGCGTTAGAGAGATTTTCCACAGACATTAACTCACCTGTTTCCCAAAACACATCCCCAGCTTTATAGAGAGCGGTTTTGTTACCTTCGATAACTTTTAACGCCCCTTTAACAACATATCTAGGGCCAGGACCGTCATGAGTATGCGCGGGTGTTTTAAAGGCAGGCGGGAAAACAACACGGGTAACTTTTGAATTAAAATGCTCAGGCATCGCGACAGAGTTTTCCAGTAATACTGTGCGACTCATAGAGGTATCAGCTTGGCTTTCAGCCAGAATAGGCAAGCTAACGCTAAACAATAAGTTTAAAGGCAGAATAAGTAGACGTTTTAACATGGGTAAAGTTTCCAAAAAATCACAAGGTTTCAAGTAAGGTAAGTTATAGGCTTACCGTTGTTAAGAAACTGAGTAGCTTTTAGCGTAAGTTAAACCTAACCTAAAGCTTTCACAGCATCTTCAGTTCTAAAGTACACTTTGCCAGGCTTTAAGGCATCAACAAAATCCGTTTTTTGTAATTTATCCAGCACAGGTCCTTTAGCTTCAGCGATATTTAAACTAATATTTTTCGCCTGAACGGCTTGATTAAATAATATCAAGGCTTCAAGTGCCGTCGTATCAATATCACTTACTGATGTAAAAATTAAAATAATATGGCGAATATCGGGACGACGCTGTAACTGCGACTCTAAAAATTCTTCAATAAAATTGATATTAGTAAACGTAATGCTTTCATCAATGCGCACTAATAACAAATGATGCCAGGTTTCCACGCTGTGGCGATTAACATTACGAAAATGTTCGGTCTCAGGAACTCGTCCAACAATTGCAATATGGGGATGACTTGCGCGGCGTAAATAACAAAATAAAGTTAACAGCATACCCACCATAATGCCTTCTTCGATGCCAAACAATAACACGCCCAATAAGGTGGCACTTTCAGCTTTACCATCAGCGCTGTCATACTGCCAAGTATGCACAATATGACGAATTCTGACTAAGCGATACACCGCCATTAAAATAATAGACGCTAAGGCGGCTTTGGGAATATTAGCAAACCAAGGACTAAAAAAAATCACCGCGAGTGCTAAAAAACTAGCCGCAATCAGCATCGCCATTTGGGTGCGCGCACCTGCAGAAAAATTCACCATGGTTCTACTGAAACCACCGGCAACGGGCATGCCACAGGAAATTGCCGAGGCTAAATTTGCCATACCCAGAGCAATGAGCTCTTGATTTGGAGATATTTTTTGTCCTCGCAAATTAGCGGTAACTTTGGCAATGGCAACGCTTTCTACATACGCAATTAAGGCAATAAATGCCGCAAATGGGAACAACACATGCAACCTATCCAATGCAATAAAATCAATAGATAAGCTGGGGAAGCCCGCCGGCACCTGGCCCACAACGGCAACGTGAGATGCGGTTAAATCAAGCTCCGCGACCGCAACACTGGCTAAAATAACGGTTAATAACGGCCCACATTTACTGATGGCGGTGATTAATGTTAAAGGGAGTTGGGCTTTTTTTAATAAAAAAGAAATCGGCTGACCAAAAAAAATCAGTAACGTTAAGGACGTTAAACTTAGCCACAGGGTTGGCAGATGAATAGTAGAAGCATAGTGTAGATAACAACTTAATGTGAAACCACATTGAGGCGAGCTTAAGCCAAGTAAGGACGGTATTTGGCTGCCAATAATTAATAATGCGGCGCCACTGGTAAAGCCAGCTAAGACGGGATGGCTAATAAGATTAACTAAGCCACCTAAACGTAACAGCGCCATCGTTAACAATAACAGACCACTAATTGTTGATAACAGTAAGGCACTGGTTACCGTATCACCTAAGGCCACAACTTCAGGGGTGGATAGTGCGCCAGCAATCATAATTGCAGCAATAGAGACGGGGCCCACTGAAAGCGTGCGACTGGTGCCAAAAATAGCATACGCAATGGGCGGTAAGATACTTGCGTAAAGCCCTAATTGCGGTGGCAAACCTGCCAAAATAGCATAAGCAATGCCTTGTGGTACCAGTAAGATAGCGGTAATAATCCCTGCAAAGAGATCATCACTTAACTCCTGACGTTGGTATGTTTTTAGCCAAGTCAGGATGGGGAAAAACATATTAAATTGAAAAGAGTGTAAATAGTTTTTTAACATAAGTTATAGAAATAGAGGGCTTAACGTTAGGTAAACTTTACAAGTTTCTTAGCCTGTTTAGATAAAGTGAAAGTGGCTTTAGCTGTGACTAACGCCACTTTCATCCTAATTAACCTTATTTTATTATGCTGAATTCATATAATCAGTCTTAATGTGAGGTTGGCTTAGAATTTTCTAACGCTGTCAATTACTCTTCTTTAGTAAAACGCTCTGCATACCAGGCAACATGGGGAATATCAATTCGATAGCCTTTTAACATGATCTGCCAATATAACCACGGGAAGCCTATAATTTTGCCTAGCCACCAAAGATAACGATTTTTTCTAGGATCAAACAACGGAAACGAGGGCGTTACTTTGCCGCCATAAGCAAATTCAGCCAACATCACGGTATTTAAAGACGTGGTTAAGGGACAAGAACCATAGCCATCATAGCCTTCACGCATGGCTTGATTTGCCATCGCAGCTAAAATATTATCCACCACGACAGGCACTTGTTTACGCACAGCGGCAGCCGTTTTAGCATTGCTGGTGGAGCAGGCGTCGCCTAAGCCAAAAATAGTAGTGAAACGATTATGTTGCAAAGTTTTGTCATTAACATCCACCCAACCAGCTGCGTTAGCTAACGGGCTTTGTTTGATAAAATCAGGCGCACTTTGGGGGGGCGTCACATGCAGCATAGCAAAGCTTTTAGTGATTTCCTGCGAATTGCCTTCGCTATCTGTTTCAACAAAAGTTGCGGTTTTATTGAGGCCATCAACGGCAATTAAATTACTATTAAAATGTGGCGTGATACCATACTCAGCAACCACTTTCATTAACGCCTTGGCAAAAAAAGGGACACCAAAAATAGTAGGGCCAGCCGTATGAAATTCCATTGAGAAGTTAGCTAAAATGCCTTTTTTACGGAATCGATCTGCGGCTAGATACATGATTTTTTGAGGCGCACCCGCACATTTAATAGGCATAGGAGGTTGAGTAAAAAGAGCCGTCCCTGACTCTGCCTGCTGAATACACTCCCAAGTGTATTCAACAAACTCAGGCGAATAATTGCTGCACACCTTATTTTTACCTAAAGTCTCGCGTAAGCCACTGATTTTATCCCAGTCTAATTGTAAGCCCGGACAAACAACTAAATAGTCATACGAAACAACAGCGCCATCACGAAGGGTAACGGTCTTGGCATCAGGCTGAAAGCTCTCTGCAAAGGTTTTAAGCCAATGTATTTTAGGATTTAGTAAATCTTTTTCTTGGCGACAAGTTTGCTTCATGGTGTAAGCACCGCCGCCAATAATGGTAAAGCCAGGTTGATAATAATGCACCTCAGAAGGTTCGATTAAGGCAATATCCAGCTGAGCTTGTTGACGTAACAAAGTATTAGCAACCGCGACGCCCGCAGCGCCACCACCAACAATAACGATACTATGATGTGATTGAGTCATGTGTCTCTCTCCGAAAAATTATAATTTTTTATTAATTAAGCCGCCGTATTAGCCCTGCGCTTGTTGCCAAGCTTCAAAACCGCCCGCCATTGATAACACATTGTTATAGCCAAACTGCTGTAAGGTTTGTGCAGCCATTGCAGAACGTCCTCCGGTGCGACAATACACTAACACAGCTTTAGATTTATCTGCCAATTCGGGTACTTGAGCTAATTTAAACTCTAATACACCACGAGGTAATAAGAGGGCATGATCAATATGACCTGCTGCAAACTCACTTTCTTCTCTTACGTCTAACAGCACTAACTGACCTTCAGCAAGTAATTTACTTGCGGTCGTTACCGAGACTTCAGTAATCATACTTTTAACTTCAGTTAACATTGTTTGAATGCTTGACGTAATGCGCACAGGACGTTCAATATCCCGTGCAACAAGAGCATCTTGACGCTCCTTTTCATCTAAACCACAGTAACGATTTGCAGGCACAGCCTCATCAATTAAGCGGGGTTTGGGTAACTGTAAATTCATCATAATTTCAATGAACTCCGCACGCGTTTTATTAGCTAAACGAGGATTGCTGGTTCGCTCTTGCTTAATAGAACTTACCCAACGTTGTTGATAATCATGTCCAGGATAAACCAAGGTTTCATCAGGCAAGGTAAATAAGCGTTGCGTAATACCATCGTATAACGCACCCGCATCGCCGCCTTGAAAATCAGTACGGCCACAGCCAGCAATTAACAAAGCATCGCCAGTAAAAACACGATCACGCCACAGAAATGACACGCTACCCGTAGTATGGCCAGGTGTAGCGATGACTTTAATGTGCTCAAGATCACCTAAGCGAAAAATATCCCCATCTATAATCTGAATATCAGCAGTTTCAGCGCCGCATAACTGACTAACCGCAGTTTGTGTACCCAAACGCTGACGCAATAAACCGCTCGCGGTAATATGATCAGCATGAACATGCGTTTCTAGCGCATACTTTAGATGTAAATCATGCTGTGCTAATAACGCGATATAGGCTTCAATATGGGTATTAACAGGATCAATTAATGCTGCTTCTTTGCTGATAGCATCAGCAATTAAATAGGTATAAGTCCAAGTTTCTTGGTCAAAAAGTTGCTTAAAAATCATCGTTTATTTCCAGAGGTGAGGGTGAAAAAATTACCAACTACAGGTTAATATTGTGTCACTAATCCGTCTCTTTTCCAAAGAATTGGGGCTAAACAGCAGGGCCCATTCATATAAATTGGTCTAAAAATGAGATACTCACGAAGACCCACGTATAGAAAGGCATAAGAGCTGACAGCACGGTTGACTTGCCTGTCTACCGTATAGCCAAACAAACAGGCGTGTTACTGCAATGACCTAAACGATAGCTGAAATTCTCAAAATCTGTGACCGCCATGCCGACCGTTTGACTTGGGCAATGACGCAGCTGCAAAATCGTATGCCTTTTACCGGGCACACCTTAACACTCTTAAATGACGTTGAGCTTGCTATACTCGATCAATTCTCAACACGTTTTGGCAAATTACAGGACTTAATGGGGGCGAAGCTTGTTCCTGGCCGTATTGGAAATCATTAAATAACCGGGGGAGTTGATGGCATTTATCGATAAACTCTACTGGCTTGAAAAGATAGGCGCTATTGCCTCAGCAGACGATTGGTTGTTAATGCGCGAAGCCCGCAATACCTTTTCACACGATTATCCAGATGATCAAGAATTACAAGCGGCCCTATTGAATAAATTGCATGAACTGGCAACACAATTACTTGATGTACTGAGTGGAATTAAGATTTTTATTAAACCTTACCGTAGACTAAACTAATAAAACCTTGAACGTTACCAAAGGGTAAGACAATGCTCATACAACTTCAATCCGAATTTGATGACATATTACAACCGCTGGGTAGTCATGCTGCGGAATTTTTTTTAGCAGCAAGTCTGTATCACGTCAGAAAAATAAGCTTTTCTGCTGCCGCACACATGGCGGGTTTGAATTTTGACAGTTTTAAAACGCGCTTAACAGAACATTTTAATCAAGGCTATATCATGGCCGATGAATGTGTTTTAGAAGATATGCACACTGTAGAAAAATTATAAAAATCTGTGAAAATCGTCCTTAATACCAGCTAAAACAATGAATTTATCAGCCCAAGACATTACCGCGAAAATCTTGACCTTGCCAGAACAAGAACAGCAAGAAGTAGCCGACTTTATTGAATGTTTGAAAACCAAATTAGCGCGGCGACAAACTAAACAGCTTGAATCACGTCAAGAAACTCTATCAAATCAACAAACCGAAGGAGCGCGAGTTTTACAAGTGTTGGAAGAAGTCGGGCTTTTAGGGTGCATGGAAGGCGGTGATGGTATGTTATCAGAGGATTACAAACAGCACCTATGGGGCAAATGATGATTATTACTGCTGATACGGGGTTTTGGGTGGCATTATTTGACCCGCGAGACAATTATCACCAAGCAGTTCGCGCTTATGCACTAACGATTAACGAACCGTTAATCACAACACTGCCCGTTGTCACCGAAGTATGTTATTTACTACAAAAAAGATGCAATCCACTGAAAGCCGCTATTTTCTTAAAAGCGGAACAAACGGCCAATTTGTTTAGTTTACTCACAATCAGCGAATCACATTTGCCACGCATGGTAGAACTCATGATTCAATACGCTGATTTGCCGATGGATCTAGCCGATGCTTCTTTGGTGCTATTAGCTGAAGAGTTAGGTCACGGGCGAATTGTTTCTACTGACAGACGCGATTTTCATACCTATCGTTGGAAAAATCACCAGCCGTTTTGCAATTTGTTGGAGACTGTTTTGTGTCAATGACAGCAAACTATCAGAACCCTAAAAAATAAGGATAACAATGGATACTGTTTTTCTTGAGCAACAATTGACTGATTTATTCGCGTATTACCACGCACCCAATGCACGTTATCGCCATACTGCATTTTCCAGTAAAGACCTTGCTGTACAGGCGTGAAAATAAAAAAAGTATATGACTCAGCAAAATCCAGACTATGAACCCAGCATACAAAATAATATGAGCAATCAAAAAACCGTAAGACACTTATTAGGTATTTCAGGCGGCAAAGACAGCGCGGCCTTGGCTATTTATATGCGCGATAATATTCTTGGAATTTTTTAATCTGCGTATTTGGCAGTAAATTATTATACTAACTTTATATACAAAAATTTTATGTCAAAATTCTATGAAATAGAACCTAATTTAGAAAATTATTGGCGTTCAATTATATTGTTTGGACGTAATGTCGCTTCCTATAAATTTGCATTAGCTAAAGCTCTCTATGATTTAAAAGATAGTGGTGATTCGGTTATAACACTTGATAAATTGGCCGTTCCATTTTCTAAACATATTTCAGAACATTTAGTCATTTGTGATAAACAAATCACATCGGCAAGCAGTAAGTTTCTTGATGGATGTAGAAATTTTAATGCTAATAAAATCGATCATGATGCGTTAATAGATTTAACCGTTCAACTTGGTTTTAATAATGTTATAGATGCCTTTCATAATGTGCATAATGCAGAAGTACCGACTCGCTTTTTTACAGATGAACGAAAAACCAAAGGCGGCATTACCTTAACAGATGATTTTTATCGTTTGGGCGAGCAAGTCCAGTATGAGAGCTTAGCCGAAGAAACAGAAGCGAGATGGCGTTTAGTTGAAACGGCATGGGAGTTAAATATGCCAAAGCATTTAATTCAGATTGATTACAAAGAAGAAACGCGAGAGTTTTTTGCAGATAATAAATTGCGACGTGTTTCTGTAACAGCCGCAAGTCCTTCTTTAAACGGTTATCAAAAAGGACGGTGTTTTTATTGTTTTAGAGATATTTCCATTAATAATGATCATCAGGACTTTGCCGATGTTGATCACTTTTTTCCGCATGATTTAAGGAGATGTGATGCAGGAAAACCTATTAATGGTGTGGCAAATTTAGTGTTGGCCTGTGTTGATTGCAACAGGGGCGTTAATGGTAAATTTGCTAAACTACCTTCAGTGCCCTTGCTGGAACGTTTGCATGATCGTAATGAATATTTAATCACCAGTCATCATCCGCTTAGAGAAACCTTGATTGTACAAACAGGCAATTCTCTTGAAAAACGTAGACAGTTTTTGCAAGATGCATATAACTGTTCTATTACCTATTATGGTATCCATCAAAAATGGCAACCGACACAACAAGGCATCGCTATTTTTTAATTACAAAATTATGCCAAGTAAGCTGGCGTTTTTGTTCAACCTCGCTTTCATAAAGCAAAATTTCACAGTTGTTTTGTTCAAAAAATTGGCTGAATAAATCAATATCAATAGCTTCGTAGAGCTTTCCATTTTCCCGTTTGTTTTCCTCATGAGTTCTGCGTATTGAAATAATCAAACGTCCGTTTGGTTTCAATAATTGCACAAGTCGAAAACAGGCAGCTTCAATTGAATTGTTGTCCAAATGCATGAGAACCGCAGAACACAGGATGTTTTGAAATTGTGAATTATCAAAATTTGCCAGCGTTGGCAAATAGTCTTGGTTAAATATTAAATCTGGATAAAGCCGCAGTGCCTGCTTTAGCATTTCTTCTGATGCGTCAACTCCAATGGTTGGGAAGCCATGCTGATTGAGCCAATAAGTATCACGACCAATTCCGCAACCAATATCAGCAGTTGCTCCACCTTTAATAAAAAATTTTCTAACTAATTCATAAATTCTGCTTGGTGTTAATGTTGAATGCAACTGAGCAACGTTTTCTGCTTCTCTGTTGTAGGTATCTATTGTCTCTCTATCCATATCAGGTGAGTTTTCTATTAAAAATTTTGGTTATTGTAATTCATTGAAAAGCAGTTGTTAGTGTTGGTTTTTAAAAAATTAACATATACAGGATTTATGTTGAAATTTATAAAACCATAGTTAAAGTGTTAGATAAAAGAGAAGATTTTTCAGTATTTATTGTAAAGGTTAACGTGGTATCGCAACCGTACTTTGCCTGAAAACAAATATGGTTTGGTTGTAGTGCTATTAGGCTTTAATCATGCCTCTGATCAAGGGGGCTTGGCTAATTTTCATTTGGTTGATGAAAATAGGCTATGGAATGAATTGGGACAAGGTTTTAATCTATGGATTGGCAATATCAATCAGCGTTTTAGCCTGGATGCTACGGAGCTTCAAATTGAAAGGTTTGATGCTTTGTTACATCAACTCTTTAAAGTTCGTCCCCGTCGGTTAGTTAGCCTCTGGCTAATGCCGCATAATTCCATTGTTGGTGGAGGAGCCAAGTCCAAGTTCATCTGAAGCATTACACTGCAATTCAAGAAGAAATGTTTTTTCAGTGGTTAGACGACATCGAAAACGAATTGCAATGGCAAAAAACGTTAGAACAGCCGCAACCAAAATTAGAGTAATTGGCGTTAGCCGCGTTGCAACAATCGTATCAAGGCAATGTAAGTTGCTTGCCATCAGCCGTTCCGTCATCTATGCCCATAAAAAACGCCAACAGGACGTAGCAGATGATGATGAGGGATTGCTGTTGCAACTGCTTGATGAAGAGTACACACGGCATCCGTTCTATGGGACACGGCGAATGACTCAATACCTGCGTGGATTGGGTTATGTGGTTAACCGCAAACGGGTGCAACGGTTGATGCGAACGCTGGGGTTGGCAGGCATGGTACCTGGGCCCAACACCAGCAAGCCGCATCCGCAACACAAAGTTTATCCGTATTTGTTGCGGGGCGTTGAGATCACTGCCCCCAACCAAGTGTGGAGTACCGACATCACCTACATTCGGCTGCGACACGGTTTTGTGTACTTGGTGGCGATTATCGACTGGTACAGCCGCAAGGTGCTGGCATGGCGGTTATCGAACACAATGGATGCGGGGTTCTGTGTGGATTGCCTAGAGGAAGCCATCAAAAACTATGGCTCACCGAAGCTGTTCAACACCGACCAAGGGTCACAGTTCACCAGCGACAGCTTCACGGGGGTGCTGATTCAACAGGGCATCACCATTAGTATGGACGGGCGGGGGCGTGCCCTGGACAATATCTTTGTTGAACGGTTGTGGCGGACAGTGAAATATGAAGACGTGTATTTGAAAGGATACGAAACCCTGCCGACGTTACTGCTGGGATTGACGGACTACTTCTTGTTTTACAACGGGGAAAGGCGGCATCAATCGCTGGGCTATGCGACACCCGATGTGGTGTACCACACGGCAACAGGCGGTGGTGCTAAGATTGTCGATAAATTTAATAGTGCGTGGGAAAGTATTGTACCCGCTGAAGAATTGGGGCAGCGTCAACCCTCTGCGGTTTAAAAGGGTTCTATCTTAAACTAGGCAAAAAATTGCCTGGACAATGGGGTCCACTATAGCACTAACTGAAGAAACCATTCTTGTATCCTTAATGCAGGTCAATAATGAAACCGGAGTTATCCAAGACATAGAACAAATCGCTCAAGCCCTAAAAGATAAAGACCTTTTTTTTCATGTTGATGCCGCGCAAAGCACTGGCAAGTTAAAGATTGATCTGACTGAAACGCCAATAGATTTGTTATCCCTGTCAGCCCATAAATTTTATGGCCCCAAAGGTATTGGCTGCATGTATATTCGTAATAGAAAACAAACTAACTTAATGCCCTTGATGCATGGCGGGGGACAGGAATATGGCCTGCGTCCTGGCACCTTACCCACCCATCAGATAGTCGGTATGGCAACGGCTTTTAAACGTGCTCATGATCAAATGTTGACTGACTATCAACACTGCTCACGCTTGGCAAAAATACTAACATCCCAACTCCAACAACTTGAAAGTGTTCATTTTAACGGCGATCAATTCAATAAATTACCTCATATCATCAATGTCAGTTTTAATCAGGTGGGTGCAGATTCTTTACTTATTGCCTTAAGAGATAAACTGGCGATATCCTCAGGTTCAGCGTGCAATACAGGTGCTATTGAAGCATCCCATGTGCTGAGATCCATGGGCATAGAAGGTGATCGACTTTACGGTGCTGTGCGTATCAGTTTTGGCCGTTACACAACAGAAACAGACATTCAACAAGCGGGGCGACACATTTGTGCTGCCGTTGCTCATTTAAGGCAACTGGCACTAACTTAAGATAACCATTATGCTTGGCAAAAAAGTCCTTAATAATGTGTATTGGCACAGTAGTTTAACCATTGATCAAGCTGATACTGTACAACAACAGATTACCGCTGCAGAGACCTTGGCCAACTTGCAAGCGGGAGTCGATTACAATGTTGTGAAATACGACGGTAAAAATCAGGCGCTGTCTTTATTATGGTATCCAGGTTTTTTTACTGATGCTTTTCCTGCTCTGGAAAAAAGTTATCGCATTGATCTGCGTGCCCAACGTATCGAAAAACGCAATTATCAAGCTTCATTCAATCCCCCCATTCTGCACCGCAAAGAATTATTCCTTAGCCAAAACGATCCACACATTGCCCAGTTTAAAGAGCTGACTGCAACAGCCGAACAACTTGGTTTATTTGAAAATCCCATTCGTATCGGTTTTAAACGAGCTTGGGAAAATCTGATTGCCGAAAAAGGCTTTCAGCTGATTGATCATAAATTTGTACCGATTGGCAATTTGGAAGCCAATTACTATGAACGGCAGGAATTCGAATCGTTAGCTGGCACTGCTATTTCTAGACATTTAACCGCGCTGTCTCGCAGCAATTTGTCGGCACCGATGCAATGTTTGGCGCGACACGGTTTTTTAGATGGCTCCTTATCTGTCTTTGATTACGGTTGCGGTAAAGGTGACGATATTCGCAATTTAACTGCCAACGCCATTCCGATTTCAGGTTGGGACCCGCACTATGCTTCAGATCAACCCAAACAATCTGCAGATATTGTTAACCTGGGGTTTGTTATTAATGTCATCGAAAGTTACCAAGAGCGCCTTGAAGCGTTAAGGGGGGCTTATCATTTAACCCAACAGGTTTTGGTGGTCTCGGTGATGTTGCTGAATCAAAATGCCTTTAAAGGCCAAACGTTTAATGATGGTGTCATCACTCAGCGCAATACTTTTCAGAAATACTTTACTCAAACTGAGTTAAAAGAATTTTTAAGCAACGCCTTAGATACGGAGGCGATTCCGGTTACCCCTGGTATCTTCTTTATTTTTAAAGACACGGATGCGGAACAACGCTTTTTACTTAATCGACAACGCAGTCACCGCAATGTGTTACGCCTGTCGCAACGCTCCTCTAATCCTGCCGTACCCAATCTGTCGCGTAACGAGAAAAAATATCTTAGCTTCAAGCATCTGCTTGATCCGCTCTGGCAACAAACCCTGGAGCTGGGCCGCTTGCCGGAAAAAACCGAACTCGATAACCTGATAGAGCTGACGGAAAGTTTTGGCTCTATCAGTAAAGCCCTGCACCTTATGAGGGCCCAGTTTGATGAAGACCTTTTAGATCAAGCACGACAGCATCGCATTGACGATTTGTTAACCTATTTAGCCTTACAAACGTTTTCAAAACGCAAGGCTTACAAACATCTGGAAACGACGTTGCAAAAGGACATTAAAGCTTTTTTTGGCGATTATAAAAACGCTATGGCAACGGCTCAAGCGGTGTTATTTCAAATAGGCAAAGCAGAGCTGATCGTCACGGCCTGCCTGCAAGCTAGCGAACAAGGCTTAGGCTATCTCGATGATGAGCAGGCTTTATATTTACATAGCCACGTCGTTGCGCAGTTGCCCACCGTATTACGCATTTATATTGGCAGCGCAACCTTGCTTTATGGCGATATAGAGCAAACTGATTTAATCAAAATTCATAGCCAGTCTGGTAAGCTCAGTTTGATGCGTTACGACGATTTTCAACAGCTGCCGCTACCACGTCTACTGGAACGGGTCAAAGTTAACCTGCGTCAACAAAGTTTTGATTCATATCAATATGGCGAAGAATTTGAGCCCACTTATTTGTATATAAAATCGCGTTACATCAATGAAGAATTTCCCAATTATGCTGAACAACTCAGCTTTGATGAACACCTACAAGGCTTGAATTTGTTCGATTTGAGCGGCTTTGGCCCCAAGCCTGATGTTTTTCGCGACACACTGAACAAAGCACGTTGGACGATTGACGGTTTTAACTTACTACGCAGTCAAACTATTCCTGCACTTGATGACCCGTGTGGCCAAAATCTGACCTATCGACAGTTAATCGAATGTGGCGAAACTCAACAAAGCCTCGGTTTGGAAAATTGTCCAAAACAGCCAGACAGTTATACCGCACTGAATGATTTAGCCACGCATATTCTCGATCCAGTCATTGATTATTTCGGCATGATTAGTCTGACTTATGGTTTTTGCTCACATCAATTAGGCAAACACATTAACAAGCGGGTTGCGCCTAAACTTGATCAACATGCCGCACACGAACTCAATACCAAAAAAAAACTGATCTGCCCGCGTCTGGGGTCTGCGATAGATTTTATTGTCGAAAATGAAAACATGCGCGAAGTCGCTGACTGGGTTGCAGAAAATACACCATTTGATAGGCTATATTTTTATGGTGATGAGCGTCCAATTCATGTCAGTTATGGGCCTGAACAGAAAGGGGAGTATATTGATTTGGTGATGACAGAGTCGGGGAGACAGGTACCGAGGAAACGTACATTGCTTGTTTTTTGAAAAATCACAAACACTTCAATCAAAAAAAAATGATTTCTGCCGTCGATGTTTCTTGGTTTTTTTCTGATTAACGTGAATTCAGGTTTATAAAATAACGTTACGCGATGCTCAATTTTAAATGAGCTGAAGACAAGGCTGACTCTCTTGTAGAATTGTTCTACCAAAAAGCAACTATGAGGGAAAAGTATAGGTGTGTGCGGAATGTCGGTGCGCCTGAAAACTTTAACATTGTCCGCCAACTGGCTGTCAATTTGTTAAAAAAAAGTCCTCTAAATTGAGCATCAAACGAAAACGATTAATGTCGGCATTAAGCAATAAATTTCGGGAAAAGGTCGTTTTTTCTATCTGATATTTTTATGCGCTTGCTCTGACTTCTAAAATAGTTTGGAAAAACAAAAAAAATAAGTATAATAGCCGGCTCTTCGCAAAGAACAGTTTGGTGCGAAAGTAAGTAAGAAAATAGTTGTTGACAGGATGGATTAAGTCTCTATAATTGCCCAACTCAGCTGAGGGTTAGCCCTCAACGCTCTTTAAAAAAATGATCAAAATAATTTGTGTGGGT